>WBZX01000712.1_pt1 | contig 28611 bp, 25 predicted proteins | sample 5204211 | NCBI WGS metagenome assembly WBZX01 (sample SAMN12344362, study PRJNA552823) | activated sludge metagenome | biome: Activated sludge suspended growth; feature: Nitrification reactor; material: Wastewater; isolation source: activated sludge from nitrification reactor of wastewater... | reverse complement strand
CGGCGCTAAGGCGGCCAACCCCACGCTGGACAACCAAGGTGCGGCTCTGGCAGCTGGTATGCTGTACTTCAACACGGGCAGCAATGAACTGCGCATGTACACTGGTGCAGCTTGGATTAGCATCCCTGGTGTGTTGTCTTTCAACACGCGGACTGGCGCTATCACGCTGACCAGTGGTGACGTTACCTCCGCTCTGACCTACACCCCGGCCAATAAGGCTGGTGACACGTTCACTGGTGCCGTCAATGTAACTACTGGTGGTGGGCAGCTACTTACCGTCAAGACGACAACCGCGACCAGTGCCACGGTCTCTAAATTCCTCAACAGCGGCGACGTCGGCCTCACTCTGCTTCAATACGGCCCTTCTTATGCATCGGGCTCTGTATTCGACGTAGGGGCGAATGGTGTCTCAATTGCAACTGATGCGGGTTCTTTTGGTATTGGCACGACCAATGCACAACCTTTCTTCATCGGCACAAATGGCACCACGCGAATTCATGTAGACAGTTCTGGTAATGTTGGCATTGGCGTCACGCCTTCTGCAAGCTGGAGAGCTGGCGCTGCAGCGATTCAAGCGGGTGTGTTTACCACACTACACACGGCCTCTAACGGCGGTGCAACTCTTGCATTCGGTGCCTATGAGAGCGGTACTAACGCCTATAACTACTCCACTACGGGTGACTTGCCGACTGTATACCAGCAACTGGCGGGTGCGCACATCTGGTCAGCCGCTGTGGCAGGCTCTGCGGGCAACCCCATCTCGTTCACTGAGTTGGCGAGGCTGAGCTCAACTGGCTTTGGTATCGGTGTTTCTCCTGCCTATATCCTTGATGTCAAGTCCGCAGCCAACGGCGCTACGACGCCAACCGCTCGCATAGGTGGATTTCGCTCGTTCTTCTTCCAACCGGAGACCGGTGGCACGGCTATTTACGGACCAGTCCTTGGCTTCGGAGCCTACGCTAACACTGCTACTGGAAACTACATTCAACCTGCCAGTATTGCAATGGCTGGTGGTGCTCTGATTGCTGGTCCTTACGGGGGTGGTCTAGATTTCTATGCCTACAATGCGGGCGCAGAAACAGGCACCACTCAAACGCTAACTAGCGTGAGGCGAATGTCTCTTGGTGCTAGTGGTAACTTCACGATTTTTGCACCGACGTCGGGCTATCCTCTGACGTCAGAAGCAAACGGGCCTCTCGCTGCTCTGTTCCGGAACACCAATGCAGGTGCAGTCAACGCAGGTATTGCCTTCGGCTCTCCCAACTCGAACAACTTGTCGGCGGGTATCGCCGGTCTGGCGCAATCTAGCAGTACTGGCAACCTGATCCTGCAGTATGTCACCGGTAGTGCTCTTACGGAAGGCGCTCGACTGACCTCTGGCGGCCTCTTCCTAGTGAACCGCACTTCAGACAGCGGTCTTGGTGTATTGCAAGTAAACGCAGGTGGTAGTCAAGTCGCAGACTTCTCTGGCACAGGCGGGGCGTACATCAACGTGCGTGCCCCTGCTTCGGCAATCGCTAGTGTCCGCATCGGCGGTGGCGCAGTAACCATAGGCTCTGCTTCATTTGACCTGCAGCAAGATGGCAGTGGAAACGTAGACATTGTGAACGGTAGCAACGGACGCATGTCGTTCTACTGCAATGGCACCGAGTATTTCCGGATCAGCAATAACGGCGTGATGCAGGAAATGCCCAGCGGCAACGAAATCGGCTACCGTGGAGTTCCTGACGCTAGTGTAACGTCAGGCGCGTTCGCTGCGACCGATCGTGGTAAGCGTGTCAAGGCAACTGCTGGTGTTACCATCCCTAACAGTACGATGGCCAACGGGGATGTGGTACATGTGCTAAACGCTACCGGCTCAGGCATCACCATCACGAAGTCAATCACGACTGCCTACAACAAGAACACTGGTTCCGCGTTGGGTGCAACGTTCACTCTGGCTGCTCGCGGCTCGATGACCGTTGAGTTCACGAGCGGTACTGAGTGCTACGTTGGGGGGAACATCTCGTGAGCGGCGCAATGATGGCTATCTTGGGGAGTGTTAGAAGTGCGTTTGCGCAGTTCACAGGGGCAACAATCTCACGCTCTACCTTATCCCCAGCAAATGCTACTGCTAGTCTGGACCTAAACAGCAATGGGACATGCACCCCGGTAGGAGACAGCCCCGCTAGTCTTCAAAACTGGTTCTCCCCCACCACAGCAGGCATCGGTAGTAGCTATTGGGCGCGGTCTACGCCTAACTCTGGCACCTTTAGTGGCGGCTCTGGTACTGGGATTGTCTCATTGAGCGGCGGTGCCGGTTGGACTCGCTCACAGACTACTGTTGGGGCTAGCTCTGTCAACTTCACCGTTGAGATCTTCAGTGACTCAGGCGGTGTAAACAAAGTTGCTCAAGCCACTTTCACGCTCAGTGCTATAAAGGACGTCTAAGCCGGTGCCTAAGGCAGAAACAACCCTGAAAGGACTACATCATGGACAAGCAAATCACGCTCTCCCTTCCGCTGCCCGTTGTCGAGTGGCTCCTTGGCCTCGTGAATGAGCAACCCCGCCGGGTCTCTGATCCGGTGTTCCAGCTGATTCATGGCCAGACACTGCCGCAGGTGGCTCCCCCGGCACCGGCTCCTTCGCAGGCCGCTGAAGATGCGCACGCATGAACCGCGGCATCCGCCAGGCCCTGGCCTGACTGACTAACAACCTAGGAGACGTCCCATGGACAGACTTCTGATTCGACAAGATTGGGCAAACCACTTTGTGTGGGGTGCTCTGTTCACCACGGCTGTCCGTGCTGGTGTTCTACTTCTCGCTGTCTGGTTTCCGGTATTCGCAACGCCGGAGATGCAGAGATGGCTACCTACCGCTGCTGGCGTCGCTCTGGCAGCAGGCAAGGAGATCATCCACGACAAGCTGATGAAGCGAGGTGATCCTACCTGGGCAGACTTCTGGTGGACTGTGGGCGGTGTGCTCGTCACCGACGCGTTCTAAGGAGACAACATGGAATCTCTACTCGGCGGCAGTGTTCTTGGCGGCCTCCTAGGCGGGGTCTTCAGGCTTGCGCCCGAAGTCCTGTCCTGGATGGACAAGAAGAACGAACGCGCCCACGAACTGCTCATGTTCAAGGAGCAAGCCGCACTTGCCAAGATGCAAGGCGACATGAAGCTGCAAGAAGCCACGATGACGGCAGAAGCTGGCATTGACCAAAGCGTTCTTGCCGCCATGAAGTCTGCTGTCGACCAACAAGTTGATCTTGTCAAGGCTGCATCTGGGACTGCATGGGCTGGCTTCATCGCTGGCATGTCTGCTATGGTCCGCCCGACGATCACCTACTGGTTGCTCGCTGTCTGGTCTGGCATGCACATCTGGCTGGCTATCAACTCCGCAATGACTGCGGCTGAGACCTTCAAGCTGGTCATGACGACTGACTTCCTCGCGATGGTCAGCGGTGTGATCAACTACTGGTTCCTCGACCGTACTCTCCAGAAAAGGCGCCTTGCATGAACATCGCCATCGAACTGAAGGACATCGTCCTCGGTTTGCTGTCTGTGTTTGCTGCCATCATCTCCTTTCTCGCTAAGGAGCTCTGGGGCGCTCACAAGGAAATGCGTCAAGAGCTTTCGGCTGTGAAGGAAGAACTCCCCCAACGATACGTTCGTCGGGATGACTTCCAGACCTTCCGAACTGAAGTCCTAGACGCAATCAGCAGACTGGACGACTACATCCGCCGCTCAATCAAGCCGGACAAGTAACAACATGGACCCCATCGACACAACGGACGCAGAAACTCTGGGCCACCATTTCGAGGGGTTCAAACACTTTCCGTACTTGTGCCCTGCCAAGGTGCCGACAATCGGTTATGGCTCCACTTTCTACGAAGACGGTACTCGTGTGACTATGCAAGATCCTCCGATCTTAGAGTCTCGCGCGAGGGAGCTCTTCAAGCACACGCTCATCGGAAAGTTCCTGCCTCAGCTGCTCAGGCTTTGCCCGACACTGGTGGCAGACTACCTCGTCACAAACAACCCGGCAAAGATCAACGCAATCCTAGACTTCGTGTACAACCTCGGCCCTGGAAACCTGCAGGTCAGCACCCTCCGAAAGAGGATCCTGTCTCAAAGGTGGGATGATGTCCCTACGGAACTCCGTAAGTGGGACAAGGGCGGTGGCAAGGTGCTACGAGGACTGCAGCTTCGAAGAGAGGCTGAATGCGTCATCTGGAACAAGAAATAGGAGATCGACAATGCCAGCAAAACCGATCCAGCAACTCGGCGCTGGTGGTGTCGTCAAGGACACCCCGAGTGTCCAGCTTGGTGAGAACATGTTCACGGAGATCCGGAACATGCGCTGCATCAGCAACGGTGTGGAAGCCATGAAGGGTGAGGTTGTCCGGAAACTCGTGACCAACAACCTTCCCTGTTACGGCATGCACTGGCGTCGGCCCGACCAAGGGTACGACATCTACCTGCAAGATGGAAAGGCCGTGCGAGTTGACGCTGGAGGCTCGGAAGCCTTCATGCTGAACAGCGCGTCGTCTAGCTACACCAATTCTGTCTGGCAGACCGAGTTCTTCAATGGTGGCTACGCAGTCATCATCAACAACGGGAAGAGCACGCCTCTGTACGCGCTCTATGGTGATCCAGTCGCAGGTTCCACCTTTCAGCCCTTCCCAAACTGGAACCACTCTGGCCTCACCATCTACGCGAAGGCAATCAGAACACTAGGCTACTCGCTTGTGGCCATCAACTTGACGCTGGACAACGGATCGACCGTTACCAATGCGCCGTCTACCGTGAGAATCAGCGTGCAAGCTGCCACGGGTGCCTTCCCTAACATTTGGCTCCCAGGGTTCACTACGGATACCGCAGACGAGTTCGAGGTCAACTCGACCAGCCCTCTTCTGGATGGCGCAGAACTCCGGGGTAGTATGTTCCTCTACTCATCGGACACTATCCATGTACTCAGCATCAATACGGGCAACTCCCGTGTCACACCGTATGCGAAAGGCTATGGTGTGCTCAATACTGGTTGCGTTGTTGAATTTGACGGCAATCACTTCGTTGTTGATCGCAATGACATCTATGCACACAACGGTAGCGGTCTTCCTCGTTCGCTAGTCGACAAGAAGCTCCGTCGGTACTTCTACAACAACCTGAACAAAGCGTACGCAAACAAGGTGTTTGTGCAGAAGAACACTGCGCTGCAAGAGATCTGGGTGTGCTACCCGAAGGGCGCCTCTACGGTCTGCAACGAAGCCTTGGTGTTCAACTACAAAGACAATGTGTGGACCTTCCGCGACCTTCCGGGCAGTCCTGTCAGCATGTTCACTTCCTACGGCGTCTCGGGTGGAACCTACCAGTATGCCGACGAGCAAGTGGTGCAATGCCTTGGTACCGCCACGGTGCTGACCAACGAGTCTGGCTACCAGTTCTGGAACGGCTCTTCCCTGTTCGATTTCACATCCTACGTTGAGCGACTGAACCTGTTCTCAGGCAACGCGCTCGAAGCCAACCTCATCACGGCGTTGTGTCCGGTCATCGAGACAGACCAGACTAACCCCACTGTGCTGGTTCACGTTCGAGGTAAGAACACTGCGCTGACGCCTGAAGACTGGTCCAACGCGTCTGGCCGAGAAGTCACGAACTTCAAGCCCAAAGACCTCAACGCGCAGGGCTACAAGGTGGATCCGCGCTCACACGGGCGCTTCTACTCGTACCGAATGTCCTGCACGGGACACTGGCGAATTGCACTGCTAGGCATTGAGACTAAGCAGGCAGGCGCACGCTAAAGGAGAACTGAATGATCCTCACTCCACCGGAGACTGGTAACGCTGAGCTTGACAGCTACCTGTACCGGCTCTCTATGCTGTTGGGGCAACTCAACATCCTGGAGACCAACGCTGACACCGGCGAGATCAAGGCTAACGGGGTCATTCAGGGTTACCTCTACAAGTACATCCACATCAAGTACGCCGACGACCGTATCGGCACGAATCTCTCCAATGTGCAGACCAACAGGCTGTACTACGGAGTGCGCAACACTGACGAGACTACTGAATCGACCAACCCCGCGTTGTACACTTGGTATCAGGTCTCTGGCGGTGGCTTCAGCACCACAAAGAATCTCTACTACAAGGTGACTGGTGGTCGTCAGATCCAGTTTGATGTGAACACCGCTCCGATCGATGCGCTGTGGCTCATTGATCCGGGCACTCCCATTGATCTTGACGTCATCACCACCGCATCGGGGCCTGCTGGACCTGCTGGCCCTCCAGGGGCTACCGGCGCTACTGGCGCCACGGGTGCTCCAGGCGCAAACGGTGCTGATGGCACTAAGGCAATCGCGCTTCAGCTGTTCAGGTGGTCTAACACAGGGGCGCCTAGCCACACGCAGGCGTTCACCTACACTTGGGCTACTGGCGCAATCAGTGCCCTACCGGCTGGCTGGTCTACGGCTGCACCTGTGGCGCCGGGTACAGGCTACACGCTGTACATGATCTCACTGACGCTTGTCGCATCGGCAACCGCAGTGACTACAGCAGCTAACTGGTCGGCTGCACTAGACGGCTCGATTGGCTACCGAGAAGACGGCACAATCGGCCCGCAAGGTAGTGCAGGTAACAGTGCTCGGATGATGTATGCCAAGGCGGCATCGTCCACTACGTTCACACCCGGCTCGACGGACACCACGGCAGGTGGCTCCAGCTTCCCCGACACGGGAACCCACTTTGGTGTCTCCGGTCTGACATGGCAGCAGACACCTCCGGTAATCGTGGCTGGTGAATCCCTCTTCCAATCAGACGGTATCTACTCGGTAACGACTGGCAACACGGTATGGCAGACCCCTTACCTGAGCAACCTGAAGGTGGGCTCCTTGTCAGCCATTACGGCTAACCTAGGCGTCGTGTCGATTGCTGCTGCGGGCTCTCTGTACAGCGGAAAGTCCTCCTTCGCGGACACTACTCCTGGCTTCTTCATCGGCAATGACACAGGAACGCCGAAGCTGGCGATTGGTAATGCTGCAAAGAACCTCAAGTGGGATGGTACCAACCTGACCATCTCTGGTGAGCTTGCTGTAGGCTCTGTGCCCGCAATCAGCGGTACCACCATGACTGGTGCTGGCGCTCGATTCTACGATGATGGTCGTTTTGTACTAGGGAAAGCGGCACAGAACCTCACCTACAACGGCTCTGATCTCTACCTGAACGGCTTCTACGCCAACTCCAGGGCAACACAGGCTAATGTGAGTGTGCATACAGGTGCTGCTGTCAACTTTGCGACTGCCACGCTGACCACGGCAGGGCAGTACGTGTCTCGGAACCTGCAGAAGCCTAACATCCTTGGCCTTCTCAACCAGACCATTGCAGTCAGGCTGAATGCGGCCACGCAGTCCTTCCTGGACATCACCGTGACGCTCTGGCGAGATGAGTACAACGGCTCTAGCTGGATCAACACGGCCCTTGTCAAAGAATACAAGAGTAGTGTCATCACCGGAACTGACACTGCGGCAGCGTACCAATTCCCTGTGGTGATCGCCATCCCGCATGATGTTGGTAGCATTGTCACTGGACGCGAGTACCGTCTCTATGCCCAAGTGACGGTGTCTTGCTACACTTCTAACCGTACCCTTCTAGCCAACATGGCCTCGGTGCTCACAAGCTACGAGATCTCGATGGTAGAACTCAAGATCTAAGGACTCACCATGAAGACACGAATCGTAATGCCAGACGAGCTTGTCCTAACCTGGGGGAACTATGTTCCTCTGCTCAACAAGGCATTGGACCATGGCTGTGGTGAGACTAAGCTGGCTGAGTACCTCCGCAGGTTGATGGCTCTGGAAGCGCAGCTGTGGGTGATCACAGATGACGCCGACCAGCTTGTTGGTGTCTGCCTGACACAGTTCCTCAACTACAACACGCATAAGACATTGCACATCGTTGGATGCGCTGGTGTTTCTTTCGCTGAGTGGGCACATCTTCACTCTTACGTGGAAGGCTTTGCCATCAAGGCAGGTGCAACCGCTGTGGAGCAGTGGGGACGGCCCGGATGGGCAAAGGTACTTCCTAAGCTCATCCCTGGCTACAAGCCGGTCTACCAAGTAATGCGCAAAGAACTTCCTCAAGGAGTCACCCTGACATGAAGAACATCAAGACCCGCTATGGCGGCGGTGGTGGCTCTAAGACCACTGAGTCGATCCCGGAATGGATGCGGCCCTACATCGAGGGTGCCATGCGAGAAGCAGGCGACCTCTACGACACTGGTCAGCTTGACAACGTAGCAGGCACCAACCCGCTCCTTGATGCTGCCATGAAGTCGGGAGCGCAGCAGATCGCGGGAACCACTGGTATGGGCATCGAGAGTCTGGAGGCTCAACGTGACCGCCTGGAGCAGACAGCAAAGGCAGGCGCATACGACACTGGTGCCCTCAAAGATGCTGCCATCCTCGAAGCAGGGATGAAGACGGCTGAGCTTGGGAAGCAGTACGGTGCATCTGGTACTCTGGGCTCTGCTCGACAGGCTGTTCAGCAGGGTGCAAATGATGCTGCTACGGCTGCTCAGTTTGCCAAGATCGATCAAGACGCCGCGCAGCAGAGCTTCGTCAACAAGATGTCTGCTGAAGGCGCAATCGGCCAGAACGTGAACGCTACAGCTGGTCTCGCTACCAGTGCTGCCCAAGGCTTTCAGAACCTGGGTGGTACGGCTCGTGACATTGATCAGCAGCAGCAAGATGCCCCTTGGCAGGCACTGCAACGTTATGCTTCGACTGTGTTTGCTAACCCGAATCGGCAGCAGACCACTTCGACTGGAGGTAAGTGATGGACTACAACAAGCCTTGGGGCTGGCAACCACAAAAAGTGGCGGCTCCTATGGGCAACACCGTAGCACCGCTTGCTGCCAGTGCGCCGTCAATGCCGGACAATGTGCAGCTGCAACAACCTCTCGGCTACCGTGCTGTCAAAGATGCGGGTCAGGCCGTCGCCATGAAGGCACTGGACAATGCAATGGCTCCGGCCAAAGACATTGGCTCCATTGCGCAGGACTCCGCTACCAAAGCGGCCTTGTTCAGTGATGCAGGCTACGGCGCTGCCACTGACGCTGCTGCCGATGCCGGTGCTGACGTCGCTACGGATGCCGCTGCTGATGTGGCTACGGATGCTGCTACGGATGTCGCCACTGACGCTGCTGCAGAAGCCGCGTCGTCGGGTGTGTCTGCTGCACTGCCGTTTGCTGGCACTCTGAAGAGTCTCGCTGAGGGCAACTACGTCGCTGCTGGTGCGCAAGCTGCAGGTACCGCTGTTGCTGGCCAGCTGGGCGGTCTCGTTGCAAAGTACGGTACTAAACTCCTCACAGGTTATGCGGATGGAACGACGGGCGTACCGGCGCCTCTTTCTGGTGCCGATCGCGCGGCTGCTCGAATGGCGGCTGGTGCCCGTTTTGCACCTGAGTTGTTTGGGGCTGTCAACGCTCCCGCTGCAGGTCGCGCTACAATCCCGGCCACACCTTCGCCTGCTGCTGGCTTGGCAGTGGGTGGTGGCAAAGACGCTGCAATGGCGCGACCGATTGCGGCTGCTACACAACCCAAAAAGTCTATTGTGCAGCCTGTCGTAGCACCGACTCCCGCAACAAACCCTTTCTTCCAGATGCCCTGGAGAAACCCAATGTACGACAACGCTGAAGTTGGCGGCGCTTAAGGAGAGACAACATGAGTGGTCCACTTAGTGGAGAAGAGCAGCGCAACAATTGGGTTGTGGCTGCTGACCAAGAGCGCAAGTCGCTGGAGGCGGCGCAGAAGATGCGTCATCAAGAAGAGCAGCACGCACTGAAGATGAAAGGCATGGCTGCAAAGTACGGTGTTGAGCCTCCGCCCCGGGTTGAGCCCAAGGTAGGCACTCGATCGCCGCTGCCGGGTGCTCGCGCCCCGATGGCTGCTCCGTCTGCAGTCCCGGCCCCGCAGACTACCGATGTCCAACCGGCAATGCTCACCCCTGGTGAAGCTGTCATCCCGGCTGCTGCGGCGCAGGATCCGAAGAACCAAGGCGTCATTGCTCGACTGGTGAGTGAAGGTCGTGAAGCAAACAAAGCCCTCCAAGGCCTGATGCAGCACTTCACGGGTACTGCTGTTCCGGAGACCATCCGAGATACAGCCCCTGGTGTGATTCGCAATCGTGCTGAGCACATCAACAAGGCTGTTGCTGGCTATGCGGATGGGACGACCGCTGTCCCTTTCCCGTTGGCCCGTCGCTGCTGACTCCTGAGCAAGAAGCAGCGCGGGCCGAACTCAAACAGATGTACCCTGAATCTCAAGAAACCGCGCAAAGTGGCTTTCAAAGGATGCCGCTCTCTGACGCCCAAGTGATTCAAAGAGAGTCTGGTGGCAATCCGCTAGCAAAGAACCCAGACAGTAGCGCCTCTGGGCTTTACCAGATGACTAACGCTGCATGGCTTGATGCTGAGCGTTTCAATCCAAACCTGAAAGGTCTTGACCGAAAAGACCCGCAAGTGCAACAACTCGGCAGAGACGCCTACAAGGCATTTATTGAGCGTGACTTGAGTAAGCGAGGCCTGCCTGTAACACCAGACAACGTCAACAAGGCATGGGTAGTTGGTGGTCGTGGTCTAGAAAAGATCGCAGAAAACCCTAATGCCACCCTTGAGGAAACTCTTGGGAGTAATGTTACCCGTATCAATCCAAACTTGCAAGGGAAGACAGGCGCGGACTTCCTGTCAGATCCGGATCCTTACAGCCGTGCGCAGAAACAGCTAGCCACTTCAAAGGACACCGAAGAGCGTATTGCTGCGCGGGAACAGCTTGCGGAAGAGCTTTCTGTCCTGCCCTCTCCGGGTACCCCCAGCAAGGGTCTGATGCCGAACTTCCTCAATGGCTCTCAGAGCCGGGGCCTAAGGCCAGATGTCGCTCTGCGTCGTGCTGGTATGAAGGCCATCTACGAGGACGGTAATCAAGACCTGTCTGTGGGTGAGTTCAATCAGGTCAAGGAACGCAACGCAGCTCAGATGGTCAAGGACAGCAAATACCCTTCGCTGCCCTTGGATCGTGTGGAGCCGGTGAAGCGGTCTCCCGTGGCGGAAGTCACCGTAGAAGTACCTGACACAGAGGAAGAGCGTGCTGCCCGAATCGAGGCTACGCTGAACGAGCCTAACATCCGAAACCATCTGCAGGTCATCCAACAAAAGGATGCTGAGATGTTCCCGGATGGGCAGGACACCCCTGAGCGGAAGTCATTCCTGGAGAGCGCTATCAGTGAGCTCTGGGGTCCGACCGGGCTCTTCGACAAGAAGGATCTGGCTCGCTTTGCAGTGCTCGCTGCGGGTGGCCTGCTGACTGGCGGCTCTGTGGGTGGCTCCTTCCGGTACGCCGGTCTGGACACTCTCAAGGCGAGTGACCTGCGTCGCGCGCAAGAGGCGGCTGAGCGTAAGGCAGAGGAGACTGCTAAGGCTCAGATGCAGAAGGAACTTCGTGCTGACCTCCGTCGCATGGATGCTGACTCAATCAAGGCGCTCGGCAAGAAGGCACCCGAGATTCAGGCTCAAGCGATTGACTGGATGAACGAGGCGAAAGCCCTGGAACTCCAAGGCAAGTACGAAACCTCGCGGGAGCTCTATCGTCGGGCTAACATGCTGTTGACTGCATCTCCGGATGTAGACGACAAGAACAGCCCGAACAGCGCTTCGAAGTACACCAACCACGAGTCTGGCTTCTGGCGCGGTAAGGATGCTGTGTTGGCTTACACTGATGGTGGCAAGACGGCAATGGTCTCTCAAGGTGGTAAGTGGATTCCAATCGACCCCACTGAGTTCGAGAGCAAGACGGCGTTCCGCCAGAACTACGAGGACATCACGAGAAGCACTCAGCAGATGCTTGAAGCGAAACTCCGGACCATGTTCGGTAAGGATCGAATCCAAGATGCTGACGCGCAATCGAAAGCCCTCGCGCATGAGTTCGCTGGACTCAAGTACGAGCTCGGTCGTCATGTGACTCCGGCGCAGTTTGCCAAGATGGCGGAGATCACCATCTCCGGTCTTGAACCGCACCAACTCGCAGATGGTAGCATCGCGGGTGAAGCTCTGCGGAAGTCCTTCTTCCTGAATGCTGTGATGGCTCTGCGTCCTAACGACACTGATCTGTTCCGCACGAAGGCTGGGAAGATCAATGCAGCTGCTCATGCTCAGTTTGTGGATGAGCTCAACAAGAAGATCGCGGACAACAAGGCTTCTGATCCGAGCTATGGTGTCCAGCAAGCAAGCGACGAGATCATCAAGGAGTGGGACAAGCTACCTGCTTCTGTGCGAGAACGGTACGAAGGCGCTGCGGATGGTAAGGTCGGAATGACCGGCTTCCTCCGCTGGGTCGAAGATCGTCGTACCAAGAAACCCTAACGATCCGCTGCGGGTCAATAGACATGAGAGGAACAACCATGAGTGACAATGCAATCAGCACCCTAAACGGTAAGCCCGTGGATCCCTCTCGTGTTATCCAGATCGACGCGGATACCGTTGAGGTAGATGGCAAACGCTACCGTCTTTCGGGCTTCAACGCCCCTGAGACTGCCAAGGTACAAGGTGGCATCTTCGTTCCGGGGCAGGTGTCTCGGGACGATACCGATCAACTAGTCAATGAAGTTGCCCAACAGGGTGGCTTCACGGACCTCCGGCCTACCGGCAAGACTGACCCGTACAACCGGCAGCTTGCTGATCAGGTCAATTCGCGTGGTCTCAACCTGGGTGATCAAGTCACTCTGCTTGGAATCACCAACATCACGCCGTTCACGGATCCTGGTGTTGTTCGTGATCAAGCTGCAATGCGTGCTGCTGCCACTCTGTTCCCCTCTCTGCGTGGCCACAACCCTGTGGTCAAGAAGGCGCTGGACAGGCAGGAAGAGCAAGCTCAAGGTGAAGGTCAAGTGTACTTCCCCAAGGCTGTCGTTGCGGATGAAGCCGCCTACGCTGGCATCAAGAACTCCCTCGGCATCGTAGCAGTCCACAAGAGCATCGAGGAGATTGCTCGCCTGTCTAAGATCCTGGACAACCCGGACACGCCTGCCCACATCAAGGCGGAGACCGAGCAGAAGCTGGCTGCTGAGCGCGAGAACCTGATGATGGCTGCTACCACGCAGGATCCTGTTGGTGGCGTCTATGCTCGTCAGGCTGATCGCAACATCATGAATCAGGCACGCAACCAGTTGGAGACCAGCTGGAACATGGGCCTGTCGTCTGCGTACCAATCCTTTGGCGGAATTCTCCAGATGGCTGGTGATGAGTCGAAGTGGGAGTGGCTTGCCAATAAGGGCAAGAACATTGTGACGAAGGAGAAGATCCTCCAGCGTGACCTCCCGACTACGCTGTCCAGCTACAAGGACGTCAACCTGAAAGACCCCTGGTCGGCTGTGACGGATACTGCTCTCTACGTGGGTAACAACCTTGCGTCGAGTCTGCCCATGATGGCTGCTCTTGTTGGTGGTGGTGCTGTTGCCACTGCTACTGGCGCAACTGGTATTGGCGCCCCGATCGCGGCGTCTGTTCCTGCTGCAATCCTGTACTCCGGGCAGTACTACGCGGAGCAGGATGAGGAGAAGAAGGACAGTGTGAAGGCTCTGATGTATGGCATCCCCTCTGCTGTGCTCGACCGCGTTGGTCTAAACGGTATGATGGGTCACAACATCCTCACCAAAGCTGGTCGTAACGAAGTGACCAAGATCATGCTGGAACGCGGCATGGCCAAGTCGGCTGCTGAAGCGGATCAACTCCTGCTGAATGCTACTCGCCGAGAGATCCTGGACGTTGTGGAACATTCAGCTGAGTTTGCCAAGCGTGAGCTCACTTCTCTTGATCGTGTTGTGAAGGGTACCGCCGCCTTGGCAGGTAGCGCTCTGACGGAAGGCGGCACTGAAGCGGCACAAACGCTGCTTGAGATGCTGGCTACCAAGAACAAGCCACTGCAAGACTTGATCTACGAGAAGGACTTCGAGACGGAGCTCATCAATACTGCCCTTGCTGGTGGTGCCATCGGTGGTGCTTTCCGCCTAGGTGAAGGTCTGTATGACACCGCTCAGTGGCATTCCGCTGTCGATGCCATCCAGACGAACAAGCGCATGCAGGAAGACAACCATCGGTTCAACACCAAGATGCAGACTGAGGGTATCCGCGAGGAAGGCCGCTCATTCAAGTCCATCGCAGAGGCGGCGCAGCACTTCAACATCCAAGCAGAAACGAAGCTGGATGACCTTGAGGGTAGCCCTGGAACGTGGAATGGCATGCGCGCTCTCATCTCTGACCCGTTGCGTCTCGTGCGTGGTCTTGCCCGTACGATCACCCGTGATGTGGCCAAACCCGACGGCACCTTCCGGGAGTACCGTGGCATCCTGAAGTCCATCATGTCTGGCTCTGGGCTGCTCCCTGGTGAGAACTTCTCCGGCTTCAAGCAGAGGCTCCTTGGTGCATGGAGCAATGATTCACTGGACCACCTAGCTGCTCGCCTTGGCACTGACACTACCCGTGCTGCCAGACTGCTGCGAGACGCTGCCCAGGACTTCTGGATCAAAGGAGAGTCATTGCCTAAGGACCATCCTCATGCGGAGGCTCTGCAGGCGTGGAAGGACACGGTGGAGCAGAACCGGGCTCACATGATCAACACGGCTGCTCGCTTTGGTATCGAGATGCCTGAGCTTGCGGAGCAGGACTTTCTGCTGCAGTCTGCACTGGTTCGTCCGTCTCAGATCAACAAGAACAGAGCTCGCCTGATTGCTCACCTGAAAGACAAAGGCTTCACGGAGCGGCAGGCAATGCAGACGATCGATGGCCTCGTGTCAGGCAACCCTGAGAAGGCGGCTCCTGCTGCTGAAATGCTGCGGAAAGCTGGTGTCTACGCCAACAAGGACTTGAACGACCTGTTCGAGCCCAACATCTTCGCGGCAATGGAGACTGTGAAGCAGAACATTGCCAGCCGAATCGCTAACCGAGTGTTCCTCGGGGAAGACGGTAAGGTGCTGGCTAACCTGCTGCAGAAGGCATACAAGGCTGGCGAGTTCGACTCTGAAGCTGAGTACAAGGACGCAGTGGAGCAGACCAAGGCTTGGTACGCCATTGAGACTGGCACCTACAACCCGATGAAGGACTACCCTTTGATCGAGAAGGCACTCAGCTGGGGCACTACTGCAACCATGCTGGCGGGTCTGGCTAAGGCCACAATCTCCAGCATCCCCGAAATGGCCATCGCAATGTTGGGCACTACGGGTGACAAGATGATGCAGCAGACGCACATTGCCGTGAAGGAATTCATGCGTGAGTGGCGTGCTGACTTCAACAAGACTACTGGCATGGTGAGCTCCTCGTTGGGCCTCCACTACGCTCGTGACGTCTACGACACTGAAGCGCAGTTTGCCAAGATTGAGGCCCTGCAGAAACGCTACGATGAGTTGGTGACTGATCCCAAGACAAAGCCTGAGAAGCTGGCTGCTCTCTCGGATGAGATCCAGACTGTGTGGCGTCGTGACTTTGGTCGGAACCTATTCGAGAGACTAGGCTACAACGAGACCAGCTACAACACGCAGGCAAAGTACGAGCTGCCCTATGCCAACATGAAGAAGATGATGCAGGTCTTTGCTGAGATCATCGGTCTTCGGGCACTCACCGACGGCAACCGCATGGCTGCACTCGCGATGGCCTCTGACTCGTTCATCCACAAGCTGAGCATCCTGTCCCAGCTGCCCAGCCAGACGCGCACGCAGCAGATCATGTACTACACTGGCCTCACCAATGAGCAGGCACAGGCTGTCAAGGAGTTGACGCAGTTCGGGATGAACATCCCTGCTGTGCTAGACTTCCTGGACGCCCACAATGTAGGCTCAGACGCGTTGTTTGCGACTGACTGGCTGCAGGCACAAGACGTGGATGCCACCGAGCGTGATGTCCAGGAGAACATCCTGGGTGCTCTCTCCAACTTCGTTGACTCGAAGATTGTCAACCCACAGGCCCACAACCTGCCGAAGTACTACTACGATCCGCGCTTCCGAATCCTGACTGCAATGACTCGATTCGTGGCTGCTCAGACGACTACCGTGCTGCCGAACCTCTACAAGAACTACATCAAAGAGGGTTCAGCCGCGATGCGCTACCAAGCGTTCGCCACCATCGGTACTGCTCTTCTGTTTGCTGCCTTCGCAGATGCTCTGAAGGATGAACTCTCCTACGATGACGGTGTCAACCCGTTCATCAAGGGCGAACTCCGCAGGGCGCAACGTACGGTGTACTCTGCCGGTCTGCTTGGCAAGGGCGAGTCCGTTGTCAACATGTTCAGCCCGATCTACCCTGAGCGCAAGAACCCTAACATGTGGGACCGCGCAAAGGACACCTCTCCTGTTCTCTCATGGGGCGACCGCGCAGTGCGTGGCGTCTACAACGTGACCAGCCCTGACGGAAACGCCAAGGTCGGCACAGCACAGATCTTCCGCTCGCTACCTGTTGTCGGCTCATTCCCGGCCATCGGCAAAGGCGCAGCAAAACAACTCACTGAGGAGTAACAATGGCTATCAAGATTGGCGGTGCGCCACTCGGAAGGCCTGCCCTTTCGGCAGCTGACGTCACCCCGCAACGACGGAGCCTCGGCGCTCTGGTACAACAAGAAGGAGACCTGAACTCCTCCGTCGCGGCCCCTGAAGTAGCTACCTACGATCCTCGCGATCTGGTCTACGATCGACTGCGCAATCCTGAGCTGATCCCTGAGCCGGATACCACCTACATGCCTGAGCAGATTCAGAGCATGGAAGATGTTGCTGCTGTGTCGGGCTCGCCCTACGCTGCTGCCACCACTGAGGTACCGGTGCTGGATGATGCTGGCAACATGCAGGTTGATCCCATGACGGGTGCGCCCATCATGCGGACTGTCACCCCGCAAGACTTCAACAGTCAGTACCAGCAAGACCGTGCTAATCAGCTGAACATTGCCAGTGACATCAATGCCATTGCGCAAGATCCCTCGTCGGCAATCCTAGCCTCAGAGTCCATGCTAAATGCTCGCAATGCTGCTACCGAGAGTGGCAACACTCGTGCGGAACAGTATGGCGAGGACTACATTGCCCGTGTGGCCGATGAGTCGAGCAACCCGCTGACGAATGCCGTACTGAATGCCAAGGCCGCGCTGCTCTCCCCGGACGCTCGCGTCACAATGGAGCACATGGAAGAGGGCATGCCGACGCAACACTATGCAGCAGGCATGAAGATCCTGTTTGATGCTGGCATCGACAGCCCGGAAGACCGTAACACCATCGCTACTGTGTTTGGTGTTGCCGCCTCCAAGGCCAACATGCAGGTGCCTACCGACTACAATGACAAGGCCAAGAAGGCTTCACGCTCCATCGTGCGAGACCACACTGGTAATGCCGTGCCGGATGGCATGTTCTTCAGTGACTACGTCAACAGCATCAAGCACTTTGCCTCCAACGGTCTCAAGAACGCTGGTGTCAACTTGGAGCCCAAGGCTGTTGAGCAACTCGCCAAGGTCATGGCGCAAGATGCCATTGAGGTGGGTGATGCTGTCGTTGTTCATGATCCGAACACGGGCCGACCCTATGTGACCATGTCGGAGCAGGCCAAAGAGAATGCCCGCGCGCTGGAGCGTATGTCGGAAGTGATGTTGGGAGACCAGTCTCGTGGCCGCTCCTCGACGACGCCTAACCCGAGTGGTGCTGGCCTGTTGGACAAGGGTCAGCTGTTCACTGCTAAGAGCTTCGGTGCTAAGGGACTCGTGACGACTGCTGCTGAAGCGGTGAAGGACATCATGGGCCGCATTGGCACGGTGTTCCGTCAGAAGGACGTCATGTTCGCTGACATCGCGCTCGGTGACGTTGCTGCCAAGGTCGAGAATGATCCTGACACGGGCTACCCGCTGTTCAGCCACTCTGCCTTTGCAGATCGCTATGGTGTAGGCCGTAAGCATTACGACGCTGCCCATGCCTCCGCAACTCTGCCGGAGAACCTGCGCTCACCGGACGCTAAGCCGGAGAACGTTGAGTCTTTCAAGCGGAAGCACGCAGCAGAGGTCATGCGGTCAAAGTTTCAAGCAATTGAATTTGACATGCAGAACATTGAGGGTTCTCCTGGTGTGCGCTTTACCAAGTACATGCACTCTCTGTCCAACCAGCGTATGTTCCCGGCCAACTTCGATACTGACTACATGTCCTCGAAGAACGTGATCCGTGACACGATGGGCCTAGCTAAGCAGGACACTGCCTACAAGGAAGACCTGTTCAATGCCACCAAGGTGCAGTACAACCAGCAGAAGTTCGACCGCATCTTGCGCCTCCCTGGTGACAAGAAGCATGAGGCTCTGATGAGCCTGAGCCCGCGTGAGCAGGGTGCCATCGGTCTGATGTACACGACGGTGGTTGCCTACTACACGACGATCGACCCTCAGCCTGAGATCCTGAAGACGCATGAGGCTGACGTCATTCGGAAGTACCGTCCTGAGATGGCCTCGAAGCTGGCTGCACTCGGTAAGCAGTACAACGAGTGGCTGCTGAAGCCTGACATGGATGCTGACATCGTTCGCTACCTCGCTGCTATGGAGCGTGGTGAGTCGATGGGCGCGAAGAACCTGTGGGATGACCTTCACCAGTTGGAGACCCGCCCGAATGGTCAACCGCTTGCCCTCACGCATCACAACGTCGACGATGGCACGCAGAACGGTATCTTCCTTCAGTCGCTCTTCTTCGGCTCCACTGACAACGCGATCCGCCTCGGCGTGGCTAACCCTAAGCAAGAAGACTTGCGGGGTGCTGCTCTGAACAAGGTCAAGCTGCAGCTGGACACCATCCTCAAAGATGACAAGGAGAAGCTGCTCGGCATGAAGGGCTTCCTGGCTGCTGCTGAGCAAAAGCTCGGTCGTCAGAAGATGGCAAACGTCTTCTTCAAGGCACCGCTGATGCAGAACGCCTACTCGAAGCACGCCTCTGTGTTCCGAGACTACCCGTTCGAAGTCATGGAGGAGTACGCTTCCGAGTTGGAAGACCTTGCTGTAGAGCATCTTGACGCTGCAGCCCCCACGCGGGAGGAAGCCTACGGGGCTCTCGGTGCTGGTATCGAAGCTACCCTTGGTGAGATCATCAACGCGAAGTACGCCCAGATGATGAAGTCGATTGGTCGCTACACGGCCATCCTTGACACTGCTGTCTTCATGGAAGGTCTCTCTGGAGATACCTCTGTGTTCAGTCCTCCGGGTCTGCAGCCGGTCAACAAGAGTATCGATGACTCGTCGTACACTGAGAAGACCCTTCCCAATGGGCAGAAGGTGTACATGAAGCTGCCGAACCGAGAGGTCGATACCTTCCGCACTCCGAATGGCGACATCCAGATTGAGTCTACGGAGATGACCTATCAGCCGAGCTTCTCGAAGGGCACGCAGATGCACTTGAAGCGGCGCACGAAGCAGTGGGATCTGTTCCAGAATGCTCTTGGCACGAGCCAGTCTCGCATGATGGCGGTGATGCCGATCCAGGCAATGGACGGTGACTTGCTGAAGTGGACCACCTTGTTTGTGAACCGTGGTCTTAAGACTCCTGTGCCTGCGCTGTGGGTCCACGATTCGATCATCAGCACGCCCTTTGGGTCGCTGGTCTACCGGAATGCCTACAACAACGTAGCCATTCGGAATGCCATCCCGAAGATTGCCGACTACGGTCGCATGTTCGATGGTCTGATCAAGGGTGCAGAGCAGCAGGCATTCGAGCGAGCTCGCAGCAATGTGAACCAGTTCGGAACGCCCAAGCCTGTTGGCATTGGTGAGAGTGGTGACTTCCCCGCGCTAGGCGCCTTCTTTGACGAGATCCAAGATCGTCTTGACACTGAGCTCCAGAAGAGGGCAGGTAGTCAGATCTACGAGGGCAAGCCGATGACGAAGGAGCGGCTGTCTGAGATGGAAGGCATTCTGAAGGAAGCCCGTTCGCATGGGTGGGTCTCCTCCGCAGAGATGCCGCGTCGTGCTCGGCAGCACCTTGCTGTGTCGCCGAAGGACTTCGAAGCCCTGGTGATGCTGTCGAAGGAGTACCTGCGTCTTGCTGGTCCCAAAGATCAGTTCCGCTCGTGGGTAGCCAACTTCGATAGTCGTGTCAAGGCGACTGCGAAGAACCTCCTCACTCAAGGTAAGTTCTTCGGAAACACCCTGTTCCAAATGAGTCCGTCTGGTGGTACTGGTCCGCTGAAGTCACTCCCGAAGTGGCAGAAGCCGACGACTCCGAAGGATGAACGCGGAGAGAAGCACGAGAAGCGTGGCCAACCTAAGCCGACGCAGTACAAGAGAGTTGACAACATCGAAGACTACTTCGACGAAGACTCCATGCCGTTCTAAGCAATGAAAAAGCCCTCACCGAGCGTAATGCTCAGTGGGGGCTCTCTTTTTTGCTCACTGCGGGTTGGCCATCGCAAGCTGCACGCGCTTACGGGACTGATCCGCAAGGATGGCTGCTTGTTGTTGGGCCTCTGCTTCAGACATGCCAGATTGGACCATCATGCTGATGTTCTGCTGCATCATCTTGTCGATGGCTGCGTCGTTGATCTGAGGGGTACCAGCAAGGTTGATGTCGAGACCGAGGGTCTGGCAGACATCCATGTCACTGGTACCATGATCACCTTCCAAGGCGAACATGTTGTAGTTCTTCATGTAGTTCCTTTCAGTAGGGCAACTTCTCGCCCATGATCTTCTCGTAGAGGCGCTCACCGCCATAGTGGCGCATACCGGCTTGTAGCGTCATCAGCCTTAGGTACGCAAGGCCTTCTTGCGACAAAGCTTCATGAGCCAGGGCGCAGGCCCGCTCAACAGGCCAAGTGTTTTGGTAGCCGGTCTTTGGGTTTGTGTAGATGAAGGCAACCTGCTTTGCTGGGTCCGGGTTGTATGGGTGTGACGCAAAGTAGTCGAGTGCCGCCAGCAGGGCCTCGTTGATCACGTACTCTACCATCTGAAACCTCGGCTTCAATGCATACTGCAGGGAAGGCGTGTCAGCGTTGTGCTGATACTGCTTGTCCATAGCAGCGGCTACCTTACCGCCATCGTCACCAACCCGAGAGGCTGGTGAATTGGAGTTCATTGGGGCTTCGGTAACTCCTTGTTCGGTAACGGCTTCTTGCCGAAAATCCGGTCGAAGTTGTCCTGGTACGTCTTCTCGTTGGTCGGACGACGCGCACTGCCCTTTCCCATCTGCTTTCTCCTCGTAGTACTTTCGGATCTGGTGCTCTTCGTAGCTGTCCATCACTGGACCCTCATCAGGCAGCCTTCTTGTTGGCCTTGTTGTAGGCACGACGCTTGTCGGCACGCTCCAGGGCAGCAGCCTTGTGGTTGCGGTTGTACTCAGCCTTAGCTTTGGCGCTGGTTTCGAGTTCACGGTAGTACATGGTCAGTCCTTTTGGTTGGGTTGCAGGCCACAGAAGGCCGCGAGGTAGTTGATGGGGGGGAGACCCACGATCATGGTCTCCGCCCCGTCGTCACAGACCTTGATCAAAGTTGGGACTTTGTCTAGGTTCCGCTCAAGCACAATGTCGTAGCCTTCTTCTGAGTAGACGTTGATGTATTCAACATTGATCTCCTCGAATTCAGGCATGTTGAACAAACCTTCGAGGGCCTTGCATGGTTCGCTCTTTGGATCGTAGAAGTTGAGGATCTTCAAGGTGGCCCTCTCAGGTTGTCTTAGAAGTTGATTTCACAAGCACCAGAAGTGCAGGCGAGAAGCTGTGCACCTTGCACGGTGTCTTCTTCCTCACGGAACAGGGACCAGTCAATGTGAGGCATCTCAGCAGACAGCTGTTCGTAAGTCTGTTTGTCAATCTCCTCGTAGGGTGCCTGCTGGTAGGTTCCACCATCATCAGGCAGGACCGAGACACCAGTACACTTGTCGAAGTTCTTGAACAACCAATCACCAACTTCCTTCCATTCGTGATCCTTGATGGAGATCGTGACAGAAGGCTTGTGCTCACAGTACTCTTCTTGGAATGCAAGCCACAGTTCAAGGTGCTCAACAGCGGTAATGTCCTTCCGCACAATACCCTTGGAGTTCATCGGGAAGGAGAACACCACAGTGTCATTTGGCTTCATGACGTCAGCCTCGTAGGGCACACCCTGGTCGAGCATGAACTGCGTCAGAGGATCCTTTCGGTCTTGGCGAACACGACGGATGTAGTACTCGGAGTGGCCAGGATGCAGACCACTCTCAGTAAGTGCCAGCTGAGACACAGTACCCTCCGGCTTGACGCAGGTCACGGCAGCAGATGGCTTGAGCCCCAGACGCGGAGCCCACTTCTCATTGGTCGCACGGGCCAGTTCACGGAGCTCCTTGCGGAATTCCTTGTGAGTGGAGTTCAGACCAGTGAGATGCCAGTTGCTGAAGATGCCCGTCATGGAGACACCCAAAAGGTTCTCTGCCTCAGTGTTCTCCTTCCAGATGGGTCGGAGGTAGCCGAAGTCGGTGAGACCACTCTGCATGGTACCGAAGATGGTGGCAAGCACGACCTTGCGACGGATGTCAGCACGGCTGTCACCAGCGCGGATCACCGTGGTGGACAGGTTGCAGAACTGGTACGGCTTCAGGATGATCTCGGCACAGGGATTGGTCCCGTAGTCATCGGTGATATCCCGAAGCCCGTAGCGAGCCGCCTGCCGTTGCAGAGCAGCACGGTTGATGATACCCCGCTCACCGGAGCCTGATGCCTTAACAGTCGCCCACTCATTGAGGAAGTCCTCGTGAGAGGGTCGATCCGCGTAGATCGCGCTGTTGTTGGCGAGTGCTCGTTCCGGAGTGGCTTCCCACCACGCACCAGTCTTTGCCGTCGCATGCTCATTGTCATGGAGGTCTCCCAGGCTGATCATTGCGGAGCGGCGTACACCGCCCACCACAACAACTTCACCGATCTTGCACATGATGTCGTGGCACTCTACAGTGCTCAGCTTACGGCCTTGTGCAGCCTTGAACTTGTCAACCGTGTAGTTGAACAGATCAACGAGCGGGCCAGGGCCAGAGGCTCTGCCACCAAAGGTCTTGAGGGGAGCGCCTGCAGGACGGACCAGCGAGACATCCCACTTCTTGATGCGACCTTCCCACAGCGATGTGAGCAAGTCTTGGAATGCGTAGCACCAGCCTTCTTTGCTGTCCTCGACAGAGATGACTTCCTTGCTGCTCTTCAGGGTAGGCACTACAGGCAGCTGCTCCACGTACTGAGACTCGACGGAGAAGCCTACGCCAGTGCCACACAGGAGGATGTACATTGCCTCGTCGAAGCTGCGAGGATGGTCTACCGGGAGGTAGCTGCAGTTGTATGCCGAGACGTGGGTACGCTCCAGCGCGGGACCAGCCGTCATGACGCTACGCATCGAGGGTAGTGCGTCCAGGTTCAGGATAGAGTTCTGCAGTTCAGGCCAGATCCATTCGGGAGCTTGCGGATACTGCGTCTTGAAGAAGTTGATCCATCGTTGAGCAGTCTCAGGCCAGTCCTCCCGACGGGCCTCGTCTGGCAGGTAACGTGCGTAGCGGCTCTTGGCGATGAATTCTTGATACGGGGTCATTTGTGGTGATCCTCTTGTGTTAGGTGGATGGGAGGGATTGTCTTTAGGCCCCGGCTCAAGTCGTAGCCGTGAAGAGGAACACGGGGAGCCGCTGTTTGGTGGCCGTTAGAATCATGTGCCGAGTACCTTTCGTCTCACCTCGCATGAAGGCGGCAAGGGCTTCGCCGTACTCGGCCATTTGTGCGTTCCGCTTGAAGCCAGCTGCCTTGTCGATGACGCCATCACCACGACGCCACTTTGCGGGGAATCGTTTGAGTGGAACACCGCGAGCACCAGCCCAAAGCTCACCCAGGAAGTCAGCGCCTTTTGCGCAGCCTGAAACTACCTCTGTGATGGGCAGCGTCTTGTGCAGTCGGTCTAGCTCTTTGAAGAGCCAATTGCGATCGGTCCAGTTTCGTGAGCCCGCAACAATGAGTTTCATGCCTTCACCATTTGTTCAAGTCGATCAATCGTAGCGTACAGGTCAGGGTGAATGACTTCGAGAGACAGCTTTCGCGTTTCAGCAGAAGACTTCTCGAAGTGCAACCTCTCAACTGCCTTCAATTCCTTGTTGACAACGTAGAGAAGCTCTTTCCAAGGAGCAACGGTGGCACCATTCAGCATGGTAGCCTCTACGTCCATTTCGAGGTGACGCCAGTAGCACTCCCCATCAATCTCAAACAGAAGATCAATGCCAAGAGCCTTCCCGCCATCGAGCGGCTCCTGCTTCAGTTGGATCAGTTCGATACTCATCCTGCTCTACTCCAATTTTGGTATGCTGAAAAAGCTGTGTCTCCAAAGCCAACATAAAAGCGAGGCCCTGGCGGTTGCCTTTGACTGAAGCACATCCATTGAGAACCTGTCCAGAGAATTCGCGGCTTCTTTGTGAAAGGACGCTTAAAAGTCACTTGAACTCCGGAGGTAGAATGATGTTGTCAGGATGCCCGCCAAAGAAGGGCTTGATGTCTGATGGGCTTCGTCTTGCATAGCCACAGCCAATAGGTGTCACGTAGAAGGTGAGCTCAGGTCGCTTGAGAGCCTCACGAATGAGGCCCTCAACGCCCCAACGAACATGGTCCAAGTTGAGTGGTTCCATGTTGAAGTTCTTCGTTGGGATGGCGTACGATTGACCTTGACCTCCGTGAGGTTGCCCCCACTTTGCGCCAGCATGGTCGAGTGCCCACTTCGCCGCGCCTGCACCGTGAATGCCTAGTTGGTTGGAGCCAAAGACAAAGATCCTCTTGCTACCGGGCAGGAAGAAGTCTGTCTTGAATGGTTTCATCGTTGATCCGGAACAAGCTCAATGCTGACTACCAGCCATTCAGGAATACCATCGCGGTTCATGTCCATTGCAAGCCTGTAGAGATCTGTCCCATGGATGGTCTTTGTGAAGAGACCTTTATCGTACCAAGTGATTTTCCAGTTCTTCATGATAGGAAGTACTCCGAGTCGACAACCTCATTGACATCGAGTGTGCCCAGAGGAGGCTGTTTGGTTGTGAACGATTCCCGATCTTCAACGAGCAGGGTGTCAATGACATCGAAGAAGTTTTCGACATCATACTGCGCGATGAAGGTCATCTTGGCGACGTCAGTCAGTAGCTCGACATCTTCGCACAATGTCGCGAATGAGTCGTGCACGGCACAGAATGCACCATCGAACGCGTTTGCCGTGTTGGCAAGGTGTGCTGCATCCATCGAGTGGACGAAGTTGGGTGAGATACCGCTTGCGAAAGATCTACGACATGGTACCTTTCCTCCGGTCTCCTTGTTGATGACGTCAACTCGGATGACATGCATGATGCGACCATCTTTGTTGTCTTTGATCCCCTTGATGGTGCCACGCTGGCGATGCTCATGCTGCAGCACTGTCTTGTACACCACAGGGAAGCCAGACGGCGTGCTCCACTCCAGATGCACCTTGCCTTGGTCGAGCTCGTGCGCTGCGATCTTCTGCAGGTACTTTGTCGTCTTCAGCGGGCCAGCGCATACGTGGTTCACAGCGTCAACCAGATCACCAGACAACTCGTAGCAGTCCTCCTCAGTGATGGAGTACTTTGTGGTGAAGCCCTCAACGTGGCAGTCATCGTGCATGTTGCGCGCGATACGGTTACGGCCAGCCGAGTAGGCTCGCGTCATGGAACCACGTTTGGCGATGCCTTTGCGGATGTGCTTCATCGGGATGTTCCGGTCAGCGTACCACTTCGGGCGGGTGTGGATCATCTCCTTGGCTACCGCGACGTAGAAGTCCTTCTGGATCTTTGTGGGAACCAGCGAGACTAGCATACCTGCATCACGGTCCTTGGACATTGCTGCCAAGTGCTGCCAGCCGTTGTTAGATGCATCACGCGGAATGGGCAGCTTGGACTCGAACATGTCAGGGTCCATTGACCATCCACGAAGCTCCTTGCATACGGCCAGGAACAGGTAGGGCTTCTCCGCAGCATCTTGCAGCTTGAACGCCCACTCGTTGGTGATCTTGTCCATGTGCGCCGTAGCCCACGCGATTCGATCCTCGATGGTCATCTTGTCCAGGCTGATTGTGTCCAACCCTTCCTGCTCCAGATGCGCCACGTAGTTGGTCGTCAGCCAGGGTAGCTTCTTCAACTCCCGAATGGTGTAGGACCGATTGTAGCAGGACGCTGCATGCTGCTTCATGGCGCGAAGACCCTGCTCAGTCACCTTGACCCCATCCGCGAACATGAACAGCGATCGCGAGATGTCGGAGCCTTGGTAGTTGAACAGGGTCTCAGAGTAGTAGAAGCGGCCTCGATAGTCACAAGAAACTTCCTGGTAGAACGGCTTGTCCTCGGCGATCACGAGCTCGGCCTTCTTCAAGACCTGATGATACTCGAACCACTTAGAACGGGCTTTCTGTAGGCGTGCGTCTTTCTTGCCAAGGAACTTTGTACCGTCCTTGTGGTAGGTCCGCTTTAGAGGCGGCAAGCTACCGAGGATACTCTGCTTGAAGAGCACTCCGTCGCTGTCGCATAGCCAGAGGAAGTCAGGGGGCGCATTGTTACGTAGCACCTCGTAGACAGGCACGTTGACTTCGAACGCCCTGGTGCGCAGGTTCTGCAGCGCCCGGATGAATGGCCGATCGAGGATCTCCTTGAACTTGTTGTTGTCAGTCCAACCCTTAATGAATGGCTCACCAGTGATTGGAGACCACAGGCCTTTTACGGGCTTTGGCTTCACAAACGTGGTGCCTCGCAGAAGCGTGCCAACCTCTTCGGGCATGTTGAGGATGGTCACCACGTAGGGTGCCTGCCTGCCTTCGTACTCGCGGTAGATGTCTACAGCTTCGTCTTGCAGGAAGGCTTCCAGCATCAGGTCTCCCAATGCCAGAGTGCTCTTGTAGTCGGACTCGTCGATGCTGAGCTTCCGGCAGATCATCTTGCCGATAGCATCAGAGATGAAGGTGAGCTTCACAGTGTTACCCGCAATGCTCATCTTCGATCGTACAGCGAACTTGACAAGGGTGTCCCATGCAAGGTCCACTAGGCTAGGAAGCACTGCCTCCCAACCTTCGTGATGGGCCAGGATGAAGGCACCATGGTTGAAGACCTTGTTCGAGTTCAGCGTGACCTTGCCAACTCGTTGCTTGAGGTATTCAACAGGATCCAATGATTACTCCTCGTCGAAGTCGAAGTCAGTGAGATCGCTCTTGGAGAGTCGTCCCGTCTTGGGGTCATAGCTTGCTGCACCAGCGTCACCGGTATCACCAGAGCGGCGCGCCTTGAGGACACGGAACCGAATGGTGTTGCGGATCTTGGCGTCGGCATGCGTCATGTCTCGGCAGAATGCGATCACGTTGAAGCTGATCTGCTTGATGGAGCCGGAGCCCTTGATGTCGTCCAGAGATGGCATGTAACCTTGCTCGAATGGTTTGCTCTTGTTGTCGGTCTTGCGCAGGTGACTGATCACGCCGAGCCAGATGTTGTGCTTCTTCACGATCTTCAGCAGGCCGTTCATGACGAAGTCGAATGCCTCGTTGCCAGTACGGCCTTCAGCACCCTCAGACACGGCGATAGTGATGTGGTCAAGCACAATGTACTTGCAACCCATGAGCGCCATGTACTCGATCTTGTCAAGAAGGCTGTCATCACTGACTGCACCTTGGTGGTCCAGCAGCATGATCCGCTCATCGCTGAAGACCTTCTCGAAGCCCTTGCGGAGTTCTTCCGGAGTGAGCTTCTTGTCGAGACGTGCAAGGTTCTTCTTCAAGGCCATGCCGACGAACTTTTCGGCAGTGTCACCAACGGATTCCTCCAGTGACACGAGGCCAATCATGTCTTCCGTCTTCTCGTGAAGATGAAGCATGATCTCCTTGATGACCGTACTCTTACCGGCACCAGTGCCAGAGGTGAACAGGTCAAGGTCGCCTTGTCGGATACCTCGCAGCTTCTCCTGCAGTTCGGCCAGTGCGGGCGGGTACGCAACGATGATGGCATCCTGAATGGCAGTGAACTGCTCCCAGATGGCTTCACCACGCACGATACCGGCAGGGCTGTAGGCTTGTGCATTGAACAGACAGTTCAGTAGTTCGTTGCCACCCTGCTTGAGCCAAACCTCGTTGGCGTCCTTCTCAGGCAGCGTGCAGATCTTGACCTTGTCGTAGCCAATGATCTTGGCAGCCTCTTCCGTAGCCTTTCGGCCAGCGTCATCCTGGTCGAAACAGAGGACAACCTCCTTGAAGGAGCGCACCCATTGTCGGTTCCGTACCAGAGTCTCCAGCACGGCAGCACTTGTCAGCGAGACTACCGGGAAGAACTTGCCGTACTTCTCGTACTGAGCAGCCGACACGGACATTGCGTCGATCTCGCCCTCAGTGATGACCAGCCTGTCGGAGCCACGAGCACAGCTTTGGCCGAACAGGTCAACATCCTTCCAGTCACCGATGGTCTGGAACTTCTTGGGCAACGTACGCCGCTTGTACGCGACCAGCTTGCCATCACGGGTGTAGGGGTACAGATGAGCTTTGATATTGCCACTCTCATCGTACTGAACTCGAACATCGTAGTAGGCTGCAACGTTCTTCTTGATCTTCCGTTCTTCGAAGCCACGGATCTCAAGTTCTTGGATT
>WBZX01000710.1_pt1 | contig 28669 bp, 25 predicted proteins | sample 5204211 | NCBI WGS metagenome assembly WBZX01 (sample SAMN12344362, study PRJNA552823) | activated sludge metagenome | biome: Activated sludge suspended growth; feature: Nitrification reactor; material: Wastewater; isolation source: activated sludge from nitrification reactor of wastewater... | reverse complement strand
GCCCTGCGCGCGCAACTCAAGGCCGATGGGTTCACCTTCACCTCGGAAACCGATACCGAAGTGATCGCCCACCTGATCGAGCGCCATTACCGCCAGAACAAGGACCTGCTCGCCGCCACCCGCGCGGCGGTGACCCAGCTCGAAGGCGCCTACGCCATCGGCGTGGTGAGCGAGGACGCGCCCAACCGCCTCGTCTGCGCCCGCAAGGGCAGCCCCTTGCTCATCGGCCTGGGTATCGAGGAAAACTTCATCGCCTCGGATGTTTCCGCCCTGCTGCCGGTGACCCAGCGCGTGATCTATCTGGAAGAAGGCGACGTCGCCGACATCGGCCTGCTTTCGGTCACCGTTTACGACGCCGCCGGCAAGCAGAGCGACCGTAGCGTCCACGTTTCCGAGCTTTCCGCCGACATGGCCGAGCTGGGCAACTACCGGCACTTCATGCAGAAGGAGATCCACGAGCAGCCGCGCGCCCTGACCGATACCCTGCTCACCGCGGTCGCGCAGGACCACATCCAGCCCGAGTGGTTCGGCTTCGACGCCGCCGAGGTGCTGAACCAGGTGAGCGCCGTCACCTTCCTGGCCTGTGGCACCAGCTTCCACGCGGCGAAAGTGGCCACTTACTGGCTGGAAGAGATCGCCGGCATTCCCGCACGGGCCGAAATTGCCAGCGAGTACCGCTACCGCACCTCGGTCCCCAATCCGGACGCGCTCGTCGTCACCATCTCGCAGTCCGGCGAAACCGCCGACACGCTTGCCGCACTGAATCACGCGAAGTCCCTCGGCCAGGACAAGACGCTCACCATCTGCAACGTCCCCGAGTCGGCGCTCACCCGCGCCTCGCGTCTCAAGTTCCTGACCCGCGCCGGCCCCGAAATCGGCGTCGCCTCGACCAAGGCCTTCACCACCCAGCTTGCCGGGCTGTTCCTGCTGACGCTGGTACTGGCCAAGCTGCGCGGCCGCCTCACCCCGGCGCAGGAAGCCGAACACCTTGCCGCCCTGCGCAGCCTGCCGAACAAGGTGCAGCAGATTCTTGGACTCGAGGCACAGGTCGAGGCCTGGTCGCAGCGCTTCGCCAACAAGCACCATGCACTCTTTCTGGGTCGCGGCGTGCACTATCCCATCGCGCTGGAGGGCGCGCTGAAGCTCAAGGAAATTTCCTATATCCATGCCGAGGCCTATCCGGCCGGCGAACTCAAGCACGGCCCGCTCGCACTGGTCGACAAGGACATGCCGGTCGTGACCATCGCGCCCAACGACCCGCTGGTCGAAAAGCTCAAGTCCAACCTGCAGGAAGTGCGCGCCCGCGGCGGCGAACTTTACGTTTTCGCCGATGGCGATGTCCACATCGAGGAGTCCGAGTTCGTCCACGTCATCAAGCTGCCGGGCGGACACAACGGCCCGCTCTCGCCTATCCTCCACACTGTGCCGCTGCAGCTGCTGTCGTATCACGCCGCCCTGCAAAAGGGCACCGACGTGGACAAGCCGCGGAATCTCGCCAAATCCGTCACGGTGGAATGAGTCCTCCGACAAGGGGAAACGGCCGGATTGCCTTGCCGGAAATGTCGACAACCTTTACGCACCCGGCCGATTTGGCCGGCAGTTCTGACTTGAGCGTCGATAAGCGACTGATTCTAAAAGCCCTGGGGAAATCGGCACACCGCTTGCTTGCGCGCGGAGGATAGGCTGACCCCCTAACTTTCGTGGCGGAGGGTGTATGAAACTTTCCCGATCTGGCGCCCTGTTGCTGGGCATATTGAGCAGCCCGGCGTTCGCATACAGCGTATTTCCGATCGACGCGAACAGTTCGCTCAAGTGGGGCAGCAATCTCAATGGTACGCCAGGCGGCATCGTGACCTGGAGCTTGATGCCCGATGGCACTACGCTCGATCCCGGTGCACCCGGATACATTCACGGTACGTCAAATCTGACGGGTGTGTTCGACCAAGTCGGCGGGCAGTCGGCGGCATTGGCCATGATGCAGCAGGCGTTTGCCGCCTGGTCGGCCGTGGCCAATATCCAGTTCGTGTATGTTGGGGTGGATGACGGTACGCCCTTCTCGGCGGTTTACGATTCGAGCCAGGTTGTCGGCAACATCCGCGTGGGGGCATTCCAGGTGGATGGTGGATCGGCAGAAGTTGGTTTTGCGCCTCCGCCTAATGGCGGGACTACGCTCGAAGGCGACATACTGTTCAATACGACTGCGGGTATTACCTATTACGCAGCGCCAGGGAACGAAGGCGATCTATACGATCTGTATCCGCCGGGCGGTGGGTATTATCGCAACGATTTTCAGGGGTTGTTCACCCACGAAATTGGGCACGCAATTGGACTGGCGCATTCGGCGGACCCGAATTCCGTTATGTGCGGCTACGCCGACGCTACAAACGATGGCAGTCAATGTGGTTGGTGGGATGCGGATATGGATGGCAAGGCCCCCATCGTGCGGCAGCCAAAATCCGATGACATCCTGGGGGCCCAGTTTCTCTATGGCGCGCCTGTACCCGAACCAGAGGCTTGGGCCATGCTGCTTGCTGGCTTGGGCCTGGTCGGGTTCGCCACGCGACGCCGCCTGATTTAATGCCGACTCGCTAAAACAAACGGCGACCCTGGGTCGCCGTTGCTATTCCTCGACGGTTCACTCAATGCCGCTTGCGATCTTCCTTCAGCGCCAGTGTCGCGACCTGCACGCGGTTCCGTAAGCCCAGCTTTTCCATGATGTTGCGCAGATGATTGCGCACGGTGTTCTCCGACAGGCTCATCCTGAAGGCGATGGCCTTGTTGGAATGACCTTCCTTCACGTGGTCGACGATTTCCATCTCGCGGGCGGTCAGCGCAGAGAGCGCGTTGTTGTTGAGCTCGCCGCGCGCCATCTTCTGCATGATGTTGAGCGGGAAACTGCTCTGGCCGTCGCATACGCTGCGGATCGCGGCGAGCACCTGGTCGGGATCGCTGGACTTGACGACGTAGCCGTCGACGCCCGACGAGATTGCTTCGGAGATTTCCTCGTCTGAATCGGCGATGGTGAGCATGATGACCTTGATGCCGAGGTCGCGCAGGTCGGACACGAGATCGAGGCCGTCGGCGTCGGGCAGCGAACGGTCCAGCAGGGCGGCATCGGCGCGGTTGCCCGCCGTGAGCCAGGCGCGCAGTTCCGCGGCATTGGCCAACTGCGCGGTCAGCTTGAGGTCGGGTTCCTGCTGGATGTAGCCTGCCACGCCCATGCGCAGCAAGGGATGGTCGTCGACGAGGATGATGTTCAAGGGGGCCGGCATGGCACTGCTCCGCTCTAGGGTCAGGTGTTCGTTCTTATGTCGGCAGGCCACGCGGCTTGCGTGGCGCCTTCTCGAATACTGCATCATAGACCGGAATCGGCAGCCATTTCAGCAATCGGGCGACCCAGGCCATCTGCCAGGGGATGACGGTACGCGCACGGCGGCGGGAAATGGCGTCGGCAATCCTGTCCGCAGCGGCCTCGGCCGTCATGCGGAAGGGCATGGCATAAGGATTCACGCGGGTCATCGGCGTGTCGATGTAACCGGGGGCCACATCCACCACCGCGATGCCACGCGGTTTCATTTCCAGGCGCAGGGCTTCCAGGTAAATGGCCGCCGCGGCCTTCGAGGCCGAATAGGCGCCGCCGCCCGGCAGTCCGCGCACGCCGGCGACGCTGGAGATACCGCACAGCACGCCATGGCTGTGCTCCATGGCAGGGATGAAGGGCGAGAAAGTATGTGCCATGCCGAGCACGTTGGCGTCCATGATGGCGCGGAATGCCTCGAGGTCGGCCGCGACTTCGGTGAGCGTGCCGACACTGATGCCGGCGGCGGCGATCACGATATCCGGCGGGCCGACGTCGTGCAGGAAGGCTTCCGCAGCCGCGCGCACGGCCGCGGCGTCGCGCACGTCGGCGAGGTAGGTGCGGGCGTCGAGGCCGGCTGCTACCGCCGCCAGGGCATCGGGCTTGCGTCCGACCAGCCCGAGTTGTGCGCCGCGCGCGGCATACAGCCGGGCCAGTGCCGCGCCCAGACCCGAACTGGCGCCGGTGATGAAGACCTTGAGACCGGCGGCGGGCAAGGCTTACTTGCCGGTCTTCTTGCCGCTGCGCTCGGCGCGGGCCTGAACGATCAACTGGTCGAGGACCTCGAACAGCCGCGACTCGCTTTGCGTCATCGACATCGAGGTGAGGAATTTGCCATCCACGATCAGCGTCGGGACGCCGCTGATGCCGTACTCGCTCGCCAGCTGGCCGCCCTGCATGGCCTTGGACTGGGTCGAGAAGGAATTGTAGAGGGTGTCGAATTTCTTGCGGTCGACGCCCTGCTTCGCGATCCAGTCGCCCAGCACGGCAGGATTGTTCAGGTCCAGATTCTCCACGTGGTAGGCATTGAACACCTTCTCGTGCAGGCGACCCAGCTGGCCCATCTGTTCGAGCGTGTAGTAGAGCTTGGCGCCGGGCATCCAGTCGGGGCGGAATACGGCGGGTACGCGCCGGATCTGGGCATCCTTGGGCAGGGTCTTCAGCCATTTCGACAGGCCGGGCTCGAGGTGGAAGCAATGCGGGCAGCGATACCAGAAGAACTCCAGCACCTCGATCTTCTTGCCGGTGGCGACCGGACGCGGCGGATTCAGGCGTGTGTAGTCGTGGCCCTCGAAGGCCGCATCGGGCGCAGCGAAGGCGGAAACAGAGAACAGGACAGCGGCGAGAAAGGCGAGAGCGCGGGCAAACATCAAGGGGTCTCCTGTTTGTTGGGTTCTTCTCTGACCAGGGTGGCGGCAATATTGTTCTGGGTCAGCAAGCTGCGGGTACGGTTGACTTCGTCCATGGCCCGGAAGGGGCCGACGCGAACCCGGTGGAACACGCCTTTCCCACCCTGGTCGCTGGTCTGGATGAGCGCTTCCACGCCCAGCAGGGCAAGTTGCGCCTTCAGATTGTCGGCGTCGGCGGCATTCTGGAAAGCCCCGGCCTGCAGGTAATACCGGGTTTCCGATGCGCTTGCGTCGGGCTTGGCCGTGGGCATTTCGCCGGTGGCGTCGTTGGGTAGCACCTTGTAGAAATCGAAACTCGGCGCCACGTCCGGCTTGGCCTGCGTCGCAGGCGCATGGGCGGCGGGCGCGGGCGCAGGGCTGTCTCCCTTGAACGGGCTGTTGCCGGTGGCCCACAGCGCCACGCCCACGGCGAGAACGGCACCGACGATCAGGCCGATGAGAATACCGGTGAAGATCGAACTGCCGCTGCGCTTGGTGGAACGGGGGGCGGGCTTGGCCATCCTTACATTTTCTCCGGTGCGGATACGCCGAGCAAGGCGAGACCGTTAACAATGGTGATGCGGGCGGCGTCCGCCAGCGCCAGACGGGCGCGTTTCAGCGCGTCGTCCCCGACCAGGAATTTCTCGGCGTTGTACCAGGCGTGGAAATCGCCGGCCAGGGTCGCAAGATAGTGCACCACAAGGTGCGGCGCCAGGTCCTTCGCCGCCCCGGCGACGACTTCGGGGTATTCGGCCAGGCGCTGCAGCAGGGCCAGTTCGTGCGACGCGACGAGCGGCGCGAGGTCGGCATCCACCAGCGTTACCGCATCGCCGCCCCACTCCTCGAACACGCGGCAGATGCGCGCATGCGCATACTGCACGTAGTACACCGGGTTGTCGTTGTTCTTCGCCAGCGCGAGATCGACGTCGAAAATGTATTCGGTGTCGGCCTTGCGCGAGAGCAGGAAGAAGCGCACCGCATCCTTGCTCGTCCATTCGACGAGGTCGCGTAGCGTGACGTAGCTGCCGGCACGCTTGGAGATCTTCACTTCCTCGCCGCCGCGCATCACGCGCACCATGGTGTGCAGCAGGTAATCGGGGTAGCCGTCGGCGATGCCGAGCCCCACCGCCTGCAGGCCGGCACGCACGCGGGCGATGGTGCCATGGTGGTCGGTGCCCTGGATGTTGATCGCACGCGTGAAGCCGCGTTCCCACTTGGCGATGTGATAGGCCACGTCCGGCACGAAGTAGGTGTAGCTGCCGTCGGACTTCCGCATCACGCGGTCCTTGTCGTCGCCGTAGTCCGTCGTGCGCAGCCACAGTGCGCCGTCCTGTTCGTAGGTCCTGCCGGCGTCGACGAGCTTCTGCACCGTCGCCGCGACGCGGCCGTCGGTGTACAGGCTCGATTCGAGGTAGTAGTTGTCGAAGCGCACGGCGAAAGCGGACAGGTCGAGATCCTGTTCGTGACGCAGGTAGGCCACGGCAAACTGGCGGATCGATTCGGTGTCCCCGACGTCGCCGGACGCGGTGAAGCTGCGGTCGTCGGATTGCACGGTCTTCTTCGCCAGGAAATCCGCGGCGATGTCGGCGATGTAGTCGCCGTTGTAGGCGGCTTCCGGCCACGCCGCGTCGCCCGGCTTCAGGCCGCGCGCCCGCGCCTGCACGCTGGTGGCGAGCGTGGCGATCTGCACGCCGGCGTCGTTATAGTAGAACTCGCGATAGACGTCCCAGCCCTGTGCGGCGTACAGGTTGCAGATCGCGTCGCCGAGCGCAGCCTGGCGGCCGTGGCCGACGTGCAGCGGTCCGGTCGGGTTGGCCGACACGAACTCGACCAGCACGTGCTTGCCCCGGCCGGTGTCGCCGTGGCCGTAGTCGGGGCCTTCGCTGCGGATGCGCTGCACGATGCCGTGCCAGGCCGCGGGCGCAAGGTGGAAATTGATGAAGCCGGCGCCGGCGATCTCGGTTTTCGCAATCAGCGGCGAGGCGGGCAGTGCGTCGAGAACCTGCTGTGCCAGTTCGCGCGGATTCTTCTTCATCGGACGCGCGAGCTGCATCGCAGCATTGCTGGAAAAATCGCCGTGCGCGGCGTTCTTCGGACGTTCGATCTCCAGGCTCACCGGCGTGTCGGGTGCCACGGTTTCGAGCGCCTCGCCGATCAGCAGGGCGATCTGGTCTTTGATGGGATGCGTACTGGACATGCTGCTGCGGGACGCTGCGCGCCCGGCGTCGAAAAGTCGAGCCGCCGATTATAAGCGCCGCGCGAAGTCCATCCAAACCGTGCAGTGCATCAGAACATCAGCGGATCGATGTCCACAGACCAGCGTGCGACGCGTGGGCGGATCGTGTCGAGCTGCGGACGCCAGTCGCGCACGAAAGCCTGTAGCGCCTGACGCGAGGCCGACTGCACGAGCACCTGCGCGCGTTCCATGTTGGCGACGCGCGCCATGTTCGCGGGCGCAGGCGTGAAGACGGCGACCCCGGGCAAGGCGGGTGCGACGGCGACGGCGCGGTGCAGGAAGGCGAGCGCAGCGTCCATCGCCGGTGCCTCGGCACGCAGCAGAACCTGGCGCGAATAGGGTGGCAGATCGAGTTGCCTGCGCTCGGCGAGCAGCAGCTTGGCGTACGCGGCGTAATCGTGACGCTGCAGATGGCGGAACAGCGGGTGGTCCGGAAACGCGGTCTGGATCAGCACGCGTCCGGGCTTGTCGGCGCGACCAGCCCGGCCCGCCACCTGCATCAACTGCGCGAACAGGCGTTCGGTCGCGCGGAAGTCCGGGCTGTAGAGCGCACCGTCGGTGTCGAGGATGAGCGCCAGCGTCATATCGGGAAAGTCGTGGCCCTTGGCCAGCATCTGCGTGCCGACGAGAAGGTCGATTTCGCGCGCGCGCATGGACTCGCCGAGTTCGGCCCAGGCGCGCGGGCGCATGGTGTCGCGGTCGATGCGGCGGATGCGCGCGGCGGGCAGGAACGCGGCAAGCGTTTCCTCCAGTCGTTGCGTGCCCTGGCCCAGCGGCTTGAGATCGGGGTTGCCGCAGTCGGGGCATTCGTGCGGAACGGGCGTCTCGTAACCGCAGTGATGGCAGTGCAGGCGACGCGTATGGCGATGCAGCACCAGCCGGGCCGAACAGCGCGGGCAGGGGGCCACCCAGGCGCAGCTCGGGCAATAGAGCGCCGGCGCGTAGCCGCGGCGGTTCAGGAAGACGAGGCTCTGCTCGCCGCGTGCGAACGTGGCCTGCAGGGCGGCGAGCGCCGGGCGGCTCAGGCCGTTGTCGAGCGGCACGTGCCGGAGGTCGACGAGTTCGATCTCCGGCAGGCGTGCGTGCCGGACTGCGCGCTGCTTCAACTCGACCAGCCGGTAGCGGCCTGCACGCGCCTGCGCATAGCTTTCCAGCGAGGGCGTGGCTGAGCCCAGCACCACCGGCGCGTTGGTCTGTTTGCCGCGCGCAATGGCGACGTCGCGCGCCGAATAGCGCAGGCCGTCCTGCTGCTTGAACGAACTGTCGTGCTCCTCGTCGACCACGACGAGGCCCAGGCGCGGCAGCGGCGCGAACACCGACAGACGCGTGCCCAGCAGCAGGTCGCAGTCCGGCGCGGCCAGCCAGTTTTCGGCGCGCCGGGTTTCGCCGAGGCCGCTGTGCAGCGCCACGATGCGACGGCCGGGAAAGCGGGTGCGGAAATGCTGTTCCAGCTGCGGCGTGAGCGCGATCTCCGGTACCAGTACCAGTGCCTGCCTGCCGGCTTCGAACACGGCGGCGATCAGGCGCAGATAGAGCTCGGTCTTGCCGCTGCCGGTGACGCCGTGCACCAGGTGCACGCCGAAGCGATCGAGCGCAGGCAGCAGCGCGTCGAGCGCAATCTGCTGTTCGGGCGTGGCGGCAGGCGCAGGCGCCGTGTCGGGGGCGGCCGGCATTGCCGGCGGCAGGCGTTCCCAGACGGCCCAGCCGGCCGCGACCAGGGCCGCGGCATGGCGCGCCTGCTTTTGCGCACGCAGCGTCTCGCGGTGCTGCGGCGTGGCGAGCAGGGCGGCGAGCAGGGCACGTTGTGCCTTCGCGCGTGGGGCGGGCTCGGCCAGGCGTCCGGCTGCGGTGACGACCAGCCACGGTGTGTCGGCCACGAAGGGACTCGCATTGCGCAGACGCGGCGGCAGGGTGGCGAGCAGGATCGCGCCCAGAGGATAGTGGTAGTAGTCCGCGCAGAATTGCGCCAGTCGAAGAATCCCGGCAGACACCGGGGGGCGGTCGTCGAGCACGCGCAGCACGTCGCGCAGTTTCGTCGTTTCGATCGTGCTGTCCGTCGGGGCGCCGAGCGCCACGCCCACCTGGCGGGTGCGGCCGAACGGCACTTCGATCAGCGTACCGGCATCGGGCATCCGGATGCCGTCAGGCAGGCGATAGTCGAACAGCCGGGGCAGGGGCGTGTCGAGAGCGACCTGGACGCGAGTCGGCATGAATTAGGCGGGGTTCTTCGAGAGGTGTCGGAAAAACTCTTGCAAGTATATGGAATGACAGACTTATTCGGGCTTTTCCACGCAAGCTGTGGATAATTATGTGGGCGAATGCTGTCGATACGGTCCCGATGCCCGTGCCATCGGGGTTTCCCGCAGGCGATCAAAAAGCGGGCAATTCAATAAATTTATTTACATCAATGACTTATAAAGTGCACACGGCTGTCAAGGGCTTGACACGAAAAAAGTTCCCTTGCGCCAAAAATGTGCATAAGTCAATGCTTCTATAGCAGAGGATACTAGCCAGGCGCGCCTTATGGCACACGCCTGGCGGCGTGCCACGTCGATTTTCAGGCCTGCTGGATGCCGGCGATCACCCACCCGCCTGCCCCCGATGCGGGCTTGACGAGGTGCCAGGTTTCCTCGAAAGCGGCCGGCTCGGCACTGCCCTCGCGGACCTGGCCGCTGAAACGCACGCTCGCCACCAGGCGATTGTCTTCCTCGACGGCCTCCAGGACCTCGGCTTCCACCGCCAGCACGTCGGTGGGTTCGCTGGTTGCGCCGCGTTCGGCAATCTGCATCGCCAGCTCGGCGAAGACTTCCGGCGTGGTGAATGTGCGCAGGTCATCCTGGTTGCCCGCATCGAAGGCGGCCTGCAGCCGGATGAAGTTCAGCTTCGCTTCGCGGGCGAACGCCGCAGGGTCGAACCCGGCGGGAAAACGGTGCGCCTGTGCCACGCCGCCCGCGCGCGGTGCTGCTTCGAAATGCGCCTGCGTATCGTGATGCTGCGGCATGCCTGCATACTGCATGGCGGGTGCGGGCGGGGCATTGCGCCGCATGATCCAGCGCAACAGCATGAAGCCGGCCATCGCCAGCAGGGCGAGCATCAGGAAATTGGCCATCTCTTCGCCCATGCCGAAATGGGAGGCCAGTGCGGCCAGGCCCAGGCCGGCAGCGAGACCGGCGATGGGGCCCATCCAGCTGCGTTTCTGCGGAGCGGCTTGTGCGGGGACGCCGGCCTGTTGCGAGCGTTGCGGAGCGGGCGCGGCATCCTGCCTGGCCGGTGCGCTGCGCTGCATGCCGAAGGATTTGCCGCCACCCAGGCGCTTGGCTTCCGCGTCATGGGCGGCAAGGCCGAAGGCGAGGAAGACGGCGAACAGGCTGATCAGGAAATGTTTCACGTCGGTACCCCGAAAGAAAATGACACCGGCTATGGTGACGCAAGCCCGATGGCCCGAACAGTCGATTTTTGTAGGTGGACTGTTCGAAATTATCGATTCGAAAAATACGAAGATCAGACTTTTCCTGATGTGCGCAGCAGGCGGCTGTGGCTGTGTACCGTCTCGACCAGCACGCCCACCCTGTCCGGATCGGTGAACTGCGAGATGCCGTGGCCCAGATTGAAGACATGGCCCGGATGGTTGCCGTAGCGATCGAGGACGCGCATCGCTTCGGTGCGCACTGCGTCGGCCGAGCCGAGCAGGACGAAGGGATCGAGATTGCCCTGCAGGGCAACCTGATCACCCACGCGCTGGCGGGCGTTGCCGATGTCGATGTGCCAGTCGAGGCCCAGCGCGTCGGCGCCGATGGCGGCCTGCGCCTCCAGCCAGTTGCCGCCGCCCTTGGTGAAGACGATGCTGGGCACGCGGCGGCCGTCGCGTTCCTTGACGAGAGCGGCGACGATGCGCTGCATGTAGGCGAGCGAGAATTCCTGATACGCGGCCGGCGTCAGGCTGCCGCCCCAGGAATCGAAGATCATCACCGCCTGCGCGCCGGCCTCGATCTGCGCGTTGAGGTAATCGGTCACCGCCGTCGTGGTCACGTCGAGGATGCGGTGCAGCAGGTCGGGGCGGCTGTACAGCATGGACTTGATGTGGCGGTAATCGTCCGAACTGCCGCCTTCGATCATGTAGCAGGCCAGGGTATAGGGGCTGCCGGAAAAACCGATCAGCGGCACGCTGCCGTCGAGCGCGTGGCGGATGCTCTTGACCGCATCCATCACGTAGCGCAGCTTGTCGGTGGGGTCGGGCGCGGTGAGGTCACGGATTTCCCATTCCTCGCGCAGCGGACGTTCGAACCGCGGCCCTTCGCCCGCGGCGAAATAGAGGCCGAGTCCCATCGCATCGGGTACGGTCAGGATGTCGGAAAACAGGATCGCGGCGTCCAGCGGGTAGCGCGCCAGCGGTTGCAGCGTCACCTCGGTGGCGAGGTCGGGTGTCTTGCAGAGGGTGAGGAAATCGCCGGCGCGCGCGCGGGTCGCGTTGTACTCCGGCAGGTAGCGTCCGGCCTGGCGCATCAGCCACAGCGGGGTGTAGTCGGTCGGTTCGCGCAGCAGCGCGCGCAGGAAGGTATCGTTCTTGAGGGCGGACATGGCGGAGGCCTAGAGGGCGGGCCGTGAAGCAAAGCCCGCATTCTATCAGCACGCCATGGCTGCCCCGTTCACATGCGGCGGAAGGTCCAGTCGCCGCGTCCGGCCGGGCAGGCCAGCACCCTGCGCGGTGTCCTGCCGTCGACTGCCAGGGTGGCGTTGCGGCAGCCGCCGCGTGCCTCGCCCTGCGGCGTGAAGTCGTAGCGGTGGCCGCCGTGCTTCCAGACGACCGGCACGCCGGGCCGGCCGAGTTCCAGCGCATGCCCCATGCAGGCACGGTCGCGTTCGTCCATGCTGTCGCCGATGGCGTGTCCGAGTACCGCACCGATCACGCCGCCGACCACCATGCCGACCACGCGGTCGTCGCGGCCGGCGACCTGGCTGCCGACCACGGCGCCCGTTACGCCGCCGATCACCGCGCCGATCTCGTCGCGATTGCAGCGACCGGAGGCAATGCCGTAGTCGTGTGCGTAGACCACGCCGCTGTTGCCCCGGTAATGGCCATCGTGGTCGTGTCGTTTGCGTTCATGGCCGTCGTCATGGCGATCGTCCTTGTGGTAGCCGTGGGCGGGCGCATGGTGCGGCGGGTCGGCCAGAGCCGGCCCGGCAAGCAGCGTGCCGGCCAGCACGTAAGCAAGAGGGGATTTCATGTGGGGTCTCCAAATGATGCCGGGGGGAATCTGTCAGGGATTCTACCCGGCCGTTTCAGTTGTAACGGTGAAAAGTGCCGCGGTACTGCGCCTGACGATCGTGCTTTTCGTCTGCAATGTTGCGGTTGGCCGTATCCAGCGCCTGGTCGAGGCGCATATATTCGCGCGGATCGAGACGGCCGTCGGCAAGGAAGCGGCGTTCCATGTCGCGGATGGCATCCTGTTCGCGCAAGAGGTCGCGATACTCGAACTGGGTCAACGCACCGCTGCGGAAACCGGACTGGATGCGCGTCATCTGCTGGGCCTGGCGTGCGTTGACCTGCATCTCGGCTTCCCGGCTTTGCTTGAAGTCGGCGCCGCGAAAATCCGGACCATGACCCCAGTCGGCCCGGGCGCCGCCCGCCGCCAGGGCAAGCAGGCCGAGGCTCAGGATGGAAAGGGTTTTCTTGAAAGTCGTGCTGTTCATGATGTCGCTCCTGTGGGGTGGTCGATGTGTCGCTGTCGTTTCGTGCAGCGGACGATTGCACTGTAGGCGCGGCATGTAAGCGGCATGTGTGGGGTGCGTAACGACGTGTAACGCCGTGTTACCGGCTACCGGGACGAAAAAAGGGCCGGGCGATGCCCGGCCCAGTCGTTCGCGGAGCGGAGTCCCCGCGAACGCCCGACTAGGGTTTGGACATGCCGTCGCTTGCCGGCGGCGTCGACGTTTCCGGACGAGGCGTGACGTCCGGCGGCACGCCGGGCACCGCCGCGGGTTGCTGGATCTGTTCCTCCGGCTGGCCTGTGGGTTCCTGGCGATCGCAGCCGTTCAGAACCAGTAGCGAGGTCAGGGCGGCCAGCGCGCCGTACGAGGCATGCCAGCGGCGGGGGCGGCGGGTCTCGACGGGCAGGCCGAAGCTGGCCACGCCGCCGCTCCACTCGTAGAGATTCATGTGTTCGTCAGCAAGATGGGGGGTGGGGTTCTTCATCTCAGGCCTCCTCGTTGAATGCGCGTTTCAGGGCGGCGACCTTGCGCATCGCCTCGGCGCGGCTCAGGCCGTACTTTTCCTGCAGGACGCTGGCGAACTGCTCGATCCTGACGTAGAGCGATTCGAGATCGTCGCGGGCCCGGCGTGGTGTGTCGGGCGTGTCGGGGGGGCGCTGCCAGGCGCCCTTGCTGAAGGTGGATTGCATGGTGTCCTCCTGTAGGCTGCCGCGCGGGCGGCGGCCCATGATGGGTGCGTGCCTCAGCCTTTGGCCTTGACCTGCAATTCGTTGCGTACGCTCTTGACGCCTTCCACGCCGGCGGCGATGCGCTCCGCCTGGGCGGCCTGTTCGGGCGTGGCGACGGCGCCGCTCAGCACGACCGTGCCCTGCTGCGTTTCCACGCCGACATCGAGACCCTTCAGCTTCACTTCCTTCAGCAGTTGCGCCTTCACCTTGGTGGTGATCCAGGCGTCGTCGAGGTACTTGCCTGCCTTGGCCCGGTCGTTGTTCGCCAGGGCCTTGATGAATTCATCCTGATTGAGCGCGCCGTCGCCGTTTGCGTCGCCCGCGCGGAAGGCCTTTTCGATGCCACCGCGTGCCGCGAATTCCTCGAGGGTCACGATGTGGTCCTTGTTGACGTCGTACTGCGCGAATTCAGGAACCTCGGTTGCAGCCAGTGCGGCGTGGGCAGTGAAGACACCGAGCACGCCTGCCTGCGCCAGGGTCAGGATGCGGGGGGAAAGCTGTTTCATGATGGACTCCTTGGAATGAACATGCGAGCACATATGCACTCGACAGGAGCCATAGCCATCGTCGTGCCAGCTTGGGTTTATTGCATGCAATCAGCGAGTTGCAGGCATTTCACGCGCCGGGACCGGGAGGCGGCCCGGATCGGCGGCCCCTAATCTGTCGTCCTGCGGCGACAAGGGCCGGCGTGGATAGGCAAGTACATGATTCGGCGTGCCTAATTTGTCGGGCATCGACGACAGCCCGCACAATCGTGGCCCCCGGGCATGAAAAAGGGGAACGACGTTCCCCTCGCGACCCCGTCCTGCGGGGTGAACCGGTGCGTTGCTGCACTCAGGTCGTGGGCGGTCGCTTGCCGACGACAAGCATGGCCAGAAACACGACGAGGCCGACAACGAACAGGATCTTGGCGATCCAGGTCGCTGTGCCCGCAATGCCCGCGAAACCGAAGATACCGGCGACGATGGCGACGATCAGAAAGGTGATGGCCCATCCGAACATGATGCTCTCCTTGGAAAATTGACGATGCCAGCTGGCACGGGGCTGTCATGCAGAAGCCGTGCCATGCGTCGGAAGCGGAGCGTTACTGGGCGGACTCGCCGTTTGCCTTGAACAGCGCCGGGTTCAGCCGGTGACGCTGCAGCAGGCGATAGACCTCGGTGCGGTTGCGTCCGGCCAGGCGTGCCACCTCGCTGACCTGGCCACGCGTCAGCTTCAGCAGCGTGACCAGATAATCGCGCTCGAATTCGGCACGCGCTTCGGCCAGCGGACGGATTTCCGCCGGCCGGTCGCGCAGGGCGCGCGCGACGAGCGAGGCCGGGATGGTCGGCGTGGTGGACAAGGCGCAGCACTGCTCGAGCACGTTGCGCAGTTGCCGGATGTTGCCTGGCCAGTCCGCACTCACGAGCATTTCCAGCGCCTCGGGCGCGAAGCCGGTGAGCGTTCGCCGGTACTTGCCTGCCAGGGCCCGCAGGAAATGCTGCGCCAGCAGCGGGATATCCTCGCGCCGCTCGCGCAAGGGCGGCAAGGTCAGATTCACCACGTTCAGACGGTAATAGAGATCCTCTCGAAACAGGCCTGCCGCGATGGCTTCCTCCAGGTCGCGATGGGTGGCGGAGAGGATGCGCACGTCGATCGGACGCGCCTCGGTCGCGCCGACCGGCCGTACCTCGCTTTCCTGCAGTACGCGCAGCAGCTTCACCTGCAGCGGCGCAGGCATGTCGCCGATCTCGTCGAGAAACACGGTACCGCCGTGCGCCGACAGGAACAGGCCGGCATGGTCGCGGGCAGCGCCGGTGAAGGCGCCCTTCACATGGCCGAAGAGTTCGGATTCGAGCAGTTCGGCCGGGATCGCACCGCAGTTGATCGCGACGAAGGGGCGGTCGTGGCGGGGGCTCGCGCGGTGCACCGCGCGAGCCAGGACTTCCTTGCCGCTGCCCGATTCGCCGAGGATCAGCAGGGGCGCGTCGCTCTGTGCGGCGAGCCGAGCCTCCGCGAGCAGGGTATCCATCGCCGCGCTGGCGGTGACGATCTCCGCGCGCCAGTCGGCGGTCTCGGGCGCGGTAGGGTCCGTGCTGCCGCTGAGCCGGGTCGCGCGCCTGAGCAGGTCGACGAGGGTCGGCGCGTCGTAGGGTTTGGTGAGGTAGCCGAACAGGCCCTGCTGGGTTGCGGCCACGGCGTCGGGAATGGTGCCGTGCGCGGTCAGCACGATCACCGGCAGCGCGGGGTCGCGAGCGTGAACGGCGCGGAACAGGGCCATGCCGTCCATGCCGGGCATCTGGATGTCGGTCAGCACCGCGTCGGGCCGCGTGTGCGAAAGCTGGGCCAGGGCGGCTTCGCCGCTGTCGACCGCGAGCACCTCGAAACCGTTCGCTTCGAGGCGCAGGGCGATCAGCGTGCGCAGCGAAGCGTCGTCGTCGACCAGCAGGATCACGGGCTTCTTCATCGCGGTTTCGGTGCAGCGTCGCGCTGCTGCAGGGATTTCTCCAGGGCCTTGATCTGTTCGATCCGTTCCTGCAGTTCCAGCGCACGCGCGGCCTGCTTCTGGGCGTCGAGCTGCGCTTTCAGCGCGCTTTTCGCCAGATCGAGCAGCGCCTGCGCGCGCGGCCCGTCGGCCTCGATGGCGCCGAGAAGCTTGAGACCGCGCTCCAGCGCTGCCGGATCGTCCTCGTGGCCGAGCAGCAGCGCCAGGCGGAATTGCGCCGCCGGCCCCGGGCTGCGTTCGTCGTCCAGGCGCGCGCGCTCGGCACGCTGCTGTTCCGGACCGAGGGCGGCAATGCGCACCAGCGCATCGAGCGCATCGGTCGCGCTGAGATCGGTGGCGGCCGGTGCCGCGATCTTTGCCGGCGGCCGGACGGCATTGGGCGGCAACGCACAGGCGCCCAGCGACAGCGCAAGGAAAAAGGTGGGCAAGAAGGGACGCATCAGGCGGTTGTCGGAGCACATGGACAGGTCAGACGGAAACAGGTGGCCCAAGGTTCACCGTCGATCAGCACGGCGTCGCCGCCAAGGCTGCGCATCGATTCGCGCACGATCGCCAGGCCGAGCCCGCTGCCCTTGACGGCGGCGGCCGGCTGGCGCGAGCCCTGGTAGAAGGGCTCGAACACCCGGGCTCGTTCTTCGGGCGGAATGCCGCTTCCCGCATCGCATACGTCGAGAGCCAGGCGGTCGTCCAGGACCAAGGCACGGATCAGGATGCGGCCGCCGTCGGCGCCGAACTTGATCGCGTTCGACAGCAGATTCTCGAGTGCGGTTTCGAGGCGGGCTGCATCGAGCGGCAGGGTTGTTTCGGGCGCCTCGATCTCGACGGCCAGCCGGTGCGTGTCGAGCGGCAGGCGCTGGCGCTCGACCACCGCATGCAGCCACGGCCGCAGCGCGACCGGGCTGGGCGAGGGTGGCGCGGCCCCGGCGGCCAGCCCGCCAAAGCGGATCAGGTCCTCGATGCGTTTTTGCAGTTCGCGGCTGCTGCCGTCCATGATGTCGACGATGCTGCGCTGGCGCGGATTCAGCGGGCCGGCGAGCGTGTCGCCGAGCAGGCCGACGCCTTCGCGCAGCGAGGCGAGGGGCGTCTTCAGTTCGTGCGAGACATGACGCAGGAAGCGGATTTTCTGCTCTTCAAGGGCCTGCAGGCGCTGGCGCAGCCATTCCATCTCGCGGCCGAGTTCGACGATGTCCTGCGGTCCGCCGATGGGGGGCAGCGGCGCATGGTCGCCGCGGCCGAGCTGCTGGATGGACGCGCGCAATTCGCGGATCGGGCGGTTGATCATCCAGGAGAAAACGGTGGCCAGCAGCAGGGTCAGGGGGATGAGCGCGAGCGCGAGCAGGAACAGCCGCCGCTGGGTCGAGCGCACCTCGGTTTCGAGGGTGTGCGTGTCGCGCTGCACGGCGGCATCCGCCTGTTCGAGCAGGGTGCGGGCTTCGGCGTGCAGCGCATCGAAATCGCTGCCGAGCAGCTGGAACTGTGCGTTGTCGAGGAACAGGCCGGGCCGCAGTTTGTCGTAGAGCGCCTGACTATGGGCCTGCAGCCGGGCGAGCGTGACGCGCGCCGCGGCATCGGTGAGCTGGGTATCCAGGGCGTCGAGCTGGGTGCGCAGGGTGTCGCGCTGGGCGCGCAGCGCAGGACCGAATTCCGCATCCTGAAGCAGGTGGTATTGCCCCGCAACCCGCTGCAGCTGGCTCACCGCGTCGACGACGCGACGGGTGTCGCGGGTGACGACGAGACTTCGGGTGGCGAACTGGCGCTGGGTTTCCGCTACGCCCTGCAACACATGGATGGCGTTGACCAGGCCGCTGGCGAGCGGCACGGTGAGCACGCTCATCGCGACGATGACGAGGACGGTGAAGGAACGTGGGTAGTAGCGACCGGAAAGCATGCGGACCGAGCGGTGGGGCTGTGGCGCACCAGCATACCCCGTCCGGCGCAGGCCGGACGGCCTAGGCCAGCCCGAGGTAGCCGAGGATGCCCTTGGCGGCCTCGCGCCCTTCCCACACCGCGGTGACGACGAGATCGGAGCCGCGCACCATGTCGCCGCCCGCGAAGACCTTGGGATTCGCGGTCTGGAAGGCATGCTGGCCGCCCTTGGCGACGACGCGGCCGGCCTCGTCGATGCGGATGGCGTGCTGCTCGAACCAGGGTTGCGGATTCGGGCGGAAGCCGAAGGCGACGATGACGTGGTCGGCCGGCACGATTTCCTCGGAGCCGGGCACCACCACCGGCGTGCGGCGACCGCGTGCATCGGGCGCGCCGAGTTCGGTGGTGACGAGCTTCACGCCCTCGACCTTGCCGTTGCCCACGATTTCCACCGGCTGGCGGTTCCACAGGAACTGCACGCCTTCTTCCTTGGCATTGGCCACTTCGCGCTTGGAACCGGGCATGTTTTTCTCGTCGCGGCGGTAGGCGCAGGTGACTGCCGCCGCGCCCTGGCGGATGCTGGTGCGGTTGCAGTCCATGGCGGTGTCGCCGCCGCCGAGCACGACGACGCGCTTGCCCTTCATGTCGTGGAAGGCTTCGCCGGGCTTCGCCAGGTCGAGGCACTTGCGCACGTTGGAAATCAGGAAGGGCAGGGCTTCCAGCACGCCGGGCAGGTCTTCGCCGGGGAAGCCGCCCTTCATGTAGGTGTAGGTGCCCATGCCCATGAAGACGGCATCGTACTCGTCGAGCAGGGTTTGCATCGAGACGTCCTTGCCGACCTCGGTGCCGAGACGGAACTCGACGCCCATGCCCTCGAGCACTTCGCGGCGACGGGTCATCACCCATTTTTCCATCTTGAACTCGGGGATGCCGAAGGTGAGCAGGCCCCCGATCTCGTCGTAGCGGTCGAACACCACGGGCGTCACGCCGTTGCGCGCGAGCACGTCGGCGCAGCCCAGGCCGGCCGGGCCGGCGCCGATCACCGCGACCTTCTTGCCGGTGGCGACGACGTTCGACATGTCGGGCCGCCAACCCGCCTTGAAGGCTTCTTCGGAAATGTATTTCTCGACCTGGCCGATGGTCACCGCGCCAAAGCCGTCGTTCAGCGTGCACGCGCCTTCGCACAGGCGGTCCTGCGGGCACACGCGCCCGCAGACCTCGGGCAGCGAATTGGTCTGGTGCGAGAGTTCGGCGGCCTCGAACAGGCGACCCTCGGTCACCAGCTTCAGCCAGTTGGGAATGTAGTTGTGCACCGGGCACTTCCACTCGCAGTACGGATTGCCGCAGGCGAGGCAGCGGTCGGCCTGTTCGGTCGCCTGCTCCTGCGGCATCAGCGCATAGATTTCGCGGAACTCGTGCTTGCGGATCTCGGCCGGGGTCTTGTCGCCGTCGCGCCGGGACTGCTTCAGGAACTGGAATACGTCGCCCATCTTATGCACCCACCGCAACACGTGCCTGGCCGGGAATGTCCTCGACCAGGTCTTCAATCGAAATCCGCTTCGGCTTCACCAGCCATACCTTCGCCAGCGTGGCGTCGAAGTCGGCCAGCAGGGCGCGGGCCCGTGCGCTGCCGGTGAGCGCCAGATGGCGTTCGGCCTGTGCCTTGAAGAACACGCGGTAGGGTTCGGTCTCGTCGCTGGTGATGCGCACGATCTCGACCAGTTCCTTGTTCAGCTTCGAGACGAAGTCGCCCGCTTCGTCGACGACGAAGGCCATGCCGCCCGACATGCCGGCACCGAAGTTCAGTCCGGTGTCGCCGAGCACCAGCACGGTGCCGCCGGTCATGTATTCGCAGCCGTGGTCGCCCACGCCCTCGACCACCGCCAGCGCACCCGAGTTGCGCACGCCGAAGCGTTCGCCGCCCATGCCGGCCGCGTAGAGTTCGCCGCCGGTCGCACCGTACAGGCAGGTGTTGCCGAGCAGCGTGTTGCGGTGGCCTTCGAAGGTCGCGACGCGCGGCGGATAGATGACGATGCGGCCGCCGCCCATGCCCTTGCCGACGTAGTCGTTGGCGTCGCCTTCGAGCGTGAGGGTGAGGCCCTTGTGGTTCCATACGCCCAGGCTCTGCCCGGCCGAGCCGGTCAGATTCACGCGGACCGTGTCGTCCGGCAGGCCGCGGCCGCCGTGCGCCTTGGCGATCTCGCCCGACAGGCGCGCGCCGATGGAACGGTTGACGTTCCTGATCGTGTAGGCGAGTTCGATGCGGGTGCCGGAACGGATCGCGCCGATCGCGTCGGCCACCATTTTCTCGGCCAGCTCGCCCTTGTCGAACGAGGGATTGCGCTCCTGCTGCGCAAAGCGCGGCGCGTCGGCCGGAATGTCGCCCTGGGTCAGGAGTGCGTCGAGCTTGAGGCGGCCCTGGCGCGGCGTGTCGCCGCTGGAAAGATCGAGCAGGTCGGTACGGCCGATCAGGTCGGTCAGCTTGCGGATACCCAGGCTGGCCATCAGCTCGCGCGTTTCCTCGGCGACGAACTTGAAGTAATTCACCACCATGTCGGGCAGGCCGATGAAGTGGTCCTTCCGCAGTTTGTCGTTCTGCGTCGCGACGCCGGTCGCGCAGTTGTTCAGGTGGCAGATGCGCAGGTACTTGCAGCCCAGCGCGACCATGGGGCCGGTGCCGAAGCCGAAGGACTCGGCGCCGAGGATCGCGGCCTTGACGACGTCGAGACCGGTCTTCAGGCCGCCGTCGGTCTGCACGCGGACGCGCCCGCGCAGGCCGTTGGCACGCAGGACCTGCTGCGCCTCGGTGAGACCCAGTTCCCACGGCGAACCGGCGTATTTCACCGACGCCAGCGGGCTTGCGCCGGTGCCGCCGTCGTAGCCGGAGATCGTGATGAGGTCGGCGTAGGCCTTGGCCACGCCGGCGGCGATGGTGCCCACGCCGGGCTCGGCCACCAGCTTCACCGACACCTGGGCATCCGGGTTCACCTGCTTCAGGTCGAAGATCAGCTGCGCCAGGTCCTCGATGGAATAGATGTCGTGATGCGGCGGCGGCGAGATCAGCGGCGTGCCGGGCTTGCAGTGGCGCAGGGACGCGATCATCGGCGACACCTTGTCGCCGGGCAGCTGGCCGCCCTCGCCGGGCTTGGCACCCTGCGCGATCTTGATCTGCAGCACTTCGGCGTTGACCAGGTAGGTCGCGGTGACCCCGAAGCGGCCGGAGGCGATCTGCTTGATCTTGGAGGTCTTGACGGTGCCGTAGCGCTTCGGATCTTCGCCGCCTTCGCCCGAGTTCGAGCGGCCGCCGATACGGTTCATGCCTTCGGCGAGCGCCTCGTGGGCTTCGGGCGAGAGGGCGCCGAGCGACATGCCGGCCGAGTCGAAGCGCTTGAGGATGGCGTCCAGCGGTTCGACGTCGTCCAGCGGAATGGGCGTGGCGCCGGGCTTCAGCTTCATCAGGTCGCGGATCATCGCGACCGGGCGGGTGTTCACCAGCTCGGAATATTTTTTGTATTCGGCGTAGTCGCCGGACTTCACGGCCTTCTGCAGCTGCTGCACCACGTCGGGGTTGTAGGCGTGGAATTCCTCGCCGAACATGAATTTCAGCAGGCCGCCGGCCGACAGCGGCTTGAGCGGGTTGAACGCGGTCTTGTGCAGCAGTTTCTGGTCGGACTCGAAGTCGTCGAAATTGGCGCCCGAAATGCGCGACACCGTGCCCTTCAGGCACAGGTCGACCACGTCCTCGTGAATGCCGACGGCTTCGAACAGCTGCGCGCCGCGATAGCTGGCGACGAGCGAGATGCCCATCTTGGACAGCACCTTGTAGATGCCCTTGTCCATGCCCTTGCGGAAGTTCATCAGCGCCTTGTCGAGGCCGGGCTTGATTTCGCCGGTCTTCACGAACTCGCCGATGACCTGGTAGGCGAGGTAGGGATAGACGGCGGTCGCACCGTAGCCGATCAGGCAGGCGTAGTGGTGCGGGTCGCGCACGGTGCCGGTTTCCACCACGATGTTGGCGTTGCAGCGCAGGCCCGCGCCGATCAGCGCATGGTGCACCGCGCCGGTGGCGAACAGCGCGTGGATCGGCAGGCGGTCGCGGCCGATGTTGCGGTCGGACAGGACGAGGATGACCTTGCCGGCCGTCACTGCCTCCACCGCGCGCGCGGTCAGCGCCTTGAGCGCGGCATCCAGCGTGGTTGCCGCGGGGTCGTAGTGGAGGTCGAGCGTGATCGGGGCAAAGGCCGGGTCGTTCAGGTTCAGCAGCCTGTCGAAGGCTTCCTTCGACAACAGGGGCGTATGCACCTCGACGCGATGCGCGTGCTCGGGCGTTTCCTCGAACAGGTTGCGCTCGGGGCCGAAGGCCGTGTTGAGCGACATCACGATGGCTTCGCGGATCGGGTCGATCGGCGGGTTGGTCACCTGCGCGAATTGCTGGCGCAGGTAGTCGAAGGGCGAGCGCACTTTCTGCGAGAGCACGGCCATGGGCGTGTCGTCGCCCATCGAGCCGATGGCCTCGGCGCCGTCCTCGGCCAGTACGCGGATGATCTGGTCGCGTTCCTCGAAGCTCACGTTGAAAAGCTTCTGGTGCGTAAGCAGGCTGGGGGCGTCCATTACCGCCATGTCGGCGTCCTGGCTGATCGGCAGGTCGAGCTTCACCGCGTTGTTCTTCAGCCACTCGCGGTAGGGCTGGCGGCCCTTCAGCTCGTTGTCGATGTCTTCCGGCATCAGGAGGCGGCCGGTCGCGAGGTCGGCGGCGACCATCTGGCCGGGCTTCACGCGGCCCTTGCGGTCGACGTTGGCCGGGTCGATCTGCCAGACGCCCACTTCCGACGCGATGGTCAGGATGCGGTCCTTGGTCAGCACCCAGCGCGCCGGACGCAGGCCGTTGCGGTCGAGCGTGCAGACGGCATAGCGGCCGTCGGTGAGCACGATGCCCGCCGGGCCGTCCCACGGCTCCATGTGCATCGAGTTGTATTCATAGAAGGCGCGGATGTCGGCGTCCATCGACTCGACGTTCTGCCATGCCGCCGGGATCACCAGGCGCAGCGCGCGGAACAGGCCCGCGCCGCCCATCACCAGACCCTCGACCATGTTGTCGAGGCTCATCGAATCCGAGCCCTTGGTGCCGACGATGGGACGGACGTCGTCCATGTTCGGGATCAGGGGCGTCTCGAATTTCTGTTCGCGTGCGCGGCTCCAGTTGCGGTTGCCCTGTACCGTGTTGATCTCGCCGTTGTGCGCGAGGTAGCGGAAGGGCTGCGCCAGGCGCCACTGCGGCCAGGTGTTGGTCGAGAAGCGCTGGTGGAACACGGCCAGGCTCGACGCGAAGCGTGCGTCGTTGAGGTCCGGGTAGAACACCGTCAGGTTCTCCGGCATCACCAGGCCCTTGTAGCTGATGACGCGGCACGACAGCGTGGGCAGGTAGAAAACCGGATCGGTCGCGTCCAGCGCCTTTTCGGCACGACGGCGCGCGATGTAGAGCTTGCGCTCGAAATCGTCTTCAGACACGCCGGCCGGTGCGTTCACGAACACCTGCTCGATGTGCGGCAGCGATTCCAGCGCGGAGGCGCCGCACACTTTCGGGTCGGTCGGCACCAAACGGAAGCCGGCGACGACGAGGCCCTGGCCTTCGAGTTCGGCCCTGAGGGTGGCGCGCGCATGGGCTTGCGGCCCGGCCTCACGCGACAGGAACACCAGGCCGGCGGCATACAGACTGCCCAGCGTAAAGCCCGCTTCCGCCGCCACAGAGCGCAGGAAGGCGTCGGGTTTCTTGAACAGCAGACCGCAACCGTCGCCGGACAGGCCGTCCGCTGCAATCGCGCCGCGGTGCGTCATACAGGCCAGCGAGCCGATCGCGTTCTGCACCAGCGTGTGGCTGGGCTGATCGTCGATCTGCGCGATCAGGCCGAAGCCGCAGCTATCCTGTTCAAAGTCGGGCGAGTAGAGTGTCCCGTCGAGCCAGCGTTGTCGTTCCATTGTTTCCGTATGCCCAGATAACAGCGGCCTGCCGAACCGGCAAGCCGCCCTGTGTTCCTAACCAACAAGCAAAATTCAAGCGAAAAGTGCGGCATTTTAATCCCGTGCCGCCCGCGGGGCAATGCATTCCGCGGGCAAGGCCTTGTTCGGTCAAGGGTTTCGTGTGCTTCCCTTGGCTGAGAATGCCTGCGCGCAGGAAAATTCCGGCAGCGCCGGGCTATGCTGGCGGCATTGTCGAGGTGCCCGCGTGAAGCTGCTGAGCTGGAACATCCAATGGGGGCGCGGCATGGATGGCCGCGTCGATCTCGCGCGCATTGCCGCCGGCATCCGCGCGCTGGGCGACTTCGACGTCGTCTGCCTGCAGGAGGTCGCGCGGGGCTTTGCGGGCCTGCCGGGCAGCCGGGGCGAAGACCAGGTCGCTGTCCTGGCCGCGCTGTTTGCGGGTTATACGCCGATCTACGGCGCCGCCACCGATGTGCCGGATGCGCACGGCGGCCGCAGCCAGTTCGGCAATCTGATCCTGTCCCGCCTGCCTGTGGGCCAGGTGTGGCGGCATCTGTTGCCCTGGCCGGCCCGGACGGACACTCCCGGCATGCAGCGCGTGCTGGTCGAAGCCGTGGTCGATGCGGACATCGGCCCGCTGCGCGTGATGACCACGCATCTGGAGTATTACGCACAGTCGCAGCGCGAGGCGCAGATCGACGCCATCCGGCGCCTGCACGCCGAAGCCTGGGCCCTGTCTGGCCGCGCGCGCCTGCCGGAAGAGACGGGCGGGCCGTTCGAGGTTTTCCCGCGCCCGGCCGAGGCCATCCTCTGCGGCGACATGAATTTCCCCGCCGCAGCGCCGGAGCGTGCGCGTCTCCTGGCGCCGATTTCCGGCGGCGCGCCTGCCTTCCGCGACGCCTGGGCGGTGCTGCACCCGGGCGAGCCGCACGCGCCCACCTGCGGCATCCATCCCGTCGGCTTCGTCGACCGGCCCGAGTGCTTCGATTACGTTTTCCTGACCGAGGGACTGGCCGCGCGTCTCGCGACGCACGGGATCGACGCCGCGATCGCGGCATCGGACCATCAGCCGGTGTGGGTGACGTTGCGCTGAGGCGCTAGTCCGGCAAGGCGGAGGCGGTGGTCGCCGCCGGGCTGCGCACAGGGGCACGCAGCAACAGCAGCAGGGGGATCGAACCCAGGGTGACCCACATCATCAGGCGGAAATCCTGCAGGAAGGCGAGCGAGGCGGCCTGCCGGTTGACCTGCGCGTCGAGCGTGGCCAGGCCTTGCGTCGTAGCCAGATCGTAAACCCCGGCGGCCGCAGCCTGCTGCAGCGGCAGGCTGAAGGGCGTGAGGGTGCCGGCGAAGGCGGCGTGGTTGATCTGGGTGCGCTGGGCCAGATAGGTGATGACCACCGAAATGCCGATACTGCTGCCGAGATTGCGCATCAGGCTGAACAGGGCCGTGCCCTCGTTGCGGTAGCGCAGCGCCAGCGTGGAAAAAGTCAGCGTCGACAGTGGGACGAAGATGAAGCCCAGTCCCAGTCCCTGAACGATACCGGTGCGCACGAAATCGGCACCCGGCGTATCGGTGGTGAAGCGTGTCATTTCCCACAGCGACAGGCTGGTGAGGGCGAGGCCGAGCAGGATCAGGTGGCGCGGATCCGCCTTGCCCGACAGCCGGCCCACCGTGAGCATCGCGATCATGGTGCCGATGCCGCGCGGGGCCAGCAGCAGGCCCACGTCGACCACCGGGTAGCCCATCAGGTTCTGCATGAAGGGCGGGAGCAGCGCCATCGTCGCCAGCAGGATGATGCCGACCACGAAGATGAACAGCAGGCCGACGCTCAGGTTGCGGTCGCGAAACAGGCCCGGCTCGATGAAGGGATGCGGATGCGTGAAGATGTGCGCCACGAAGAGATACAACGCCGCCCCCGCCACGATGGCCTCCAGCAGCACCTCGCGGCTGGCGAACCAGTCCAGCGATTCGCCGCGGTCGAGCAGCATCTGCAGGGCGCCGATGCCCAGGCTGAGCAGCGCGAAGCCGAGCAGGTCGAAGCGGCGGGTGGTGTCGATCGGGGTTTCGCGCACGAAGGCCGTCAGGCCCGCCCAGGCCAGAATGCCCACCGGCAGATTGATGTAGAACACCCAGCGCCAGCTGTAGTACTCGGTCAGCAGGCCGCCCAGCGTCGGCCCGAGGATCGGTCCCACCATCACGCCCACCCCCCACATCGCCATCGCCGCGCCGTGCTTCTCGGGCGGGTAGGTATCGAGCAGCACCGATTGCGACAGCGGCACCAGGCTGGCGCCGAAAATGCCCTGCAGCAGCCGGAACAGTACGATCTCCGGCAGGCTCTGCGCCGCGCCGCACAGCATCGATGCCAGCGTGAAGCCCACCACCGAGGCGATGAACACCCGCTTGCGGCCGAGGCGCGCGACCAGGAAACCGGTCAGCGGCATGAAGATGGCGGCGGCCACGATGTAGGACGTCAGCACCCAGGAAATCTGTTCCTGCGTCGCCGACAGCGCACCCTGCATGTGCGGCAGGGCCACGTTGGCGATGGTGGTATCCAGCGCCTGCATGATCGTGGCCAGCATCACCGCGACGGTGATGAGCCTGCGCTGCGCCGGATGCGTGTCGGCCGGGTGCATGCGACGGCTACAGCGCCAGGCCCAGCAGGCGGCGGCGGTGTCCGGTGTCGATCTCGACCTGCGCGCTCAGCCCGGCGCGCAGTTCCGGCAGGTTCGCGCCGCGGTCGAGCCGGATCCGCACCGGCACCCGCTGCGCGATCTTCACCCAGTTGCCGGTGGCGTTCTGCGCCGGGATGACAGAAAACTCCGAGCCGGTCGCCGGGCTCAAACTCTCCACCTCACCATGCCAGCGGGTGTCAGGGAAGGTGTCGATGTGCACGTCCACCGGCTGGCCGGGATGGACGTAGGTCAGGTCGGTCTCGATGAAATTGGCCTCCACCCAGTGGTTGCCGCTGACCACCAGCGCCATCGCCGTGCTGCCGACGCCCAGGTACTGGCCCACCTTGGGCGGCTTGCCCACCACTCCTGCCGAGGGCGCGTACACCACCGAGCGGGCACGGTCGAGCTTCGCCTGCGCCAGTTCCGCCTCGGCCTCGCGCCAGGCCGCCTGCTGCGCCAGCGGCACGTTCGGTCCGCCGCCCAGCGATTCGGCGATGCGGTCGAGATCCTGCGTCAGGGCGGATATCTGCTGTGCGGCGAGGTCGGTGTTCTGCTTCGCGTCGTCGTAGCGCGCGGCGGACACGAACTGCTTCGCCACCAGATCGGCCTGGCGCTGCTGTTCCTTGCGCGCAAAGGCATAGCGCGTGCGCGCCAGCGCAATCTCGGCTTCCTTCTCGCGATAGCTCGCCTGCAGCGTGCCCAGGTCGGTGCGCGCCTGTGCCAGCTTCGCTTCCGCCCTCGCCACCGCCACCTCGAACGGCGCCGGGTCGAGCCGGAACAGGGGCTGGCCGGCAGCCACCGCCTGGTTTTCCACCACCATCACCTGGCTGACGCTGCCGCCCACGTCCATGCCCACCGGCACTTTTTCCGCCTTCACGTAGGCATTGTCGGTTTCCACGTAGCGCCCGCCCGTCAGATACAGCACGCCCACGACCAGCGCCGCCACGGCGGGCACCACGCCCAGCAGCAGCACGCGCAGCCGGCGGCGACGCGAGGGGTTGGAAGCGGTAGGCGTTTCGTTTGCAGTCGGATTCATGTGGTGCTCGCTCTCAGCGGGAGGCCAGGTTGTCGCGCATGGCCCGCAGCGCCGCGAACAACGTCGCGACATCCTGCTTGCCCAGCCCACGCAGCGCATCGGCACGTACCGACGCGGCGACCGCCTCGATGGATTCCAGGTGCGGCGCGGCCGTCGGCGTGAGGAAGATGCGGTACGCCCGCCGGTCGTCGGGATCGGCGCGTCGTTCCACCAGGCCGGCCTCGGCCAGCTGGTCGATCAGGCGCGCCAGCGTGATCGGCTTCACTTCCAGCAATTCCGCCAGATCGATCTGGCGCATGCCCTCGTTGCGCGATACGTAGAACAGCGCCCGTGCCTGCGCCAGCGTCAGCGCGCCGTCCTCGCGGCGCTCGCTGAAGGCGCGGCGCATCAGGTGGGATACGCTGGCGAGAAGAAAACCGAGACTTTCCTGGCGAGCAGTCATGGAAGCCTTCCATATGATAAGTAATGCTTACTATATGAAAAGCCGTATCGCTTGCCAAGCGGAAAATGCGGGCGCGGAGGCCGAATGAAAAAGCCCGCCGAGAGATGCGGCGGGCTTGGGTGTGTGGTGGAGAGGAGGAGGATCGAACTCCCGACCTCCGCATTGCGAACGCGGCGCTCTCCCAGCTGAGCTACCCCCCCGACGCCCCGGATTATAGCGTCAGCGGCGGAATGCGGGAAGCGCGGCGAGTCGCGCGGGCAGGTTGGGAAGCAGGTGCGCGGCGAGCCAGCCGATCAGCACGCCGGTACTGTTGGCGAGGGCGTCGAGCACATCGGGCTGCCGGTTGGGCGTGAGCCCCTGCAGGCCCTCGATGAGGATGCCGTAGAGGATGACGGCGAGCGCCAGCCGCCAGCGCCGCCTGACGACGAGCTGTGCCCACCAGAACATCAGCGTGGCATAGCTGGCGAGATGGACGAGCTTGTCGGCCTGGCCGCTGTCCTTGTCGAGCAGGGACGGTCCGAGCGAGAAGGCCAGCGCGAGCACGACGCCCAGCCAGCCGATGAACAGCCAGGCGCGCCGGATCATGGCCGGCCTGCGGCGTCCTGGCGCTGTGCCCAGCGCAGCATGAGCACGCCGGCGACGACCATGGGCAGGGACAGCCACTGGCCCATGGAGAGGCCCAGATCGAGCAGGCCGAGAAAGCTGTCGGGTTCGCGCGCGAACTCGGCGAGGAAGCGCAGGCTGCCGTAGCCGATGAGGAAGACGCCGGA
>WBZX01000709.1_pt1 | contig 28686 bp, 19 predicted proteins | sample 5204211 | NCBI WGS metagenome assembly WBZX01 (sample SAMN12344362, study PRJNA552823) | activated sludge metagenome | biome: Activated sludge suspended growth; feature: Nitrification reactor; material: Wastewater; isolation source: activated sludge from nitrification reactor of wastewater... | reverse complement strand
AACCGACAGCCGCTCCCACGGAAAAGACGGCTGTGAGTCCAATGACTTAGCAGCTATCCACAGGCCCGTTAACCACCGTCGGTTTGCTTGCATTCCCCGAGAACACGGTGCTATCATGCCGCTTCTTTTGGGGTAAAGTTCCATTCAACCGTTTGAATTCTTGGCGGTTCTCTGATCTCCATCCCCCTATAGAGTGTTTGCCTAGGAGGCGTTTCGATGTACAAGACGATCTATATCCCGGTCGATAATTCCGACCATTCCAATACAGCCGTCGATGTCGGAGTTGAGCTGGCGAAAACGTATGGCTCGAAGATCGTGGGTAGCCATGTCTACGCGGCGAAGATGCACGATAAGCGATTTAAGCAGATGGAGGCAGGCCTTCCGGAAGAATATCACGACGAGAAAGAGCTCGACCGCCAGCGCCAAATCCATGACTCACTGATCACCCGTGGGCTTCAGATCATCACGGACTCGTACCTAGACTACGTCGATAAGAAATGTAATGAAGCCAACCTGCCGGTCGAACGTCGCTCACTGGAAGGACGGAACTGGAAAGTCTTGGCGGAGGATATCAACACCAACGCCTACGACCTCGTGATCATGGGAGCATTGGGAGTCGGAGCCGTAAAAGACAGCGTGATCGGGAGCAACACCGAACGTGTCCTGCGACGCGTGCGCAATTCCGACATGTTGATTATCAAACAGCCGACTCCCGTCGGCTCAGGAAAAATCGTCGTCGCCGTGGACGGCAGCCCCTACTCCTTCGGCGGGCTCATGACAGGTCTGGCGCTCGGCAAAGCCTTTAATGTGCCCGTGGAAGCCATTTCCGCCTTCGATCCTTATTTCCACTACGCAGCATTTCACAGCATCTCCGGCGTCCTCAATGAAGAAGCCGGCAAGGTGTTCCGCTTCAAAGAGCAAGAAAAGCTGCATGAGGAAGTCATCGACAGCGGGCTCGCAAAGATCTACCAGTCGCACCTCGATATTTCCCGCGAAATTGCGCAAGCCGAACAGACCGATGTGAAAACGACCCTTTTGGACGGCAAAGCCTTCGAGAAGATCATTCAATACGTGCGCAAAGAGAACCCGTGGCTCCTCATCGTGGGCCGTATCGGCGTCCACAGCGACGAGGACATGGACATCGGCAGCAACACGGAAAACCTGCTCCGGGCGGCTTCCTGCAACATCCTGGTCTCGAACCGTAAATACGTCCCGCCGATCGACACCCAGGCGGAATACACCATTGCCTGGACGGAAGAAGCCTTGCGCCGAATGGAACGTATCCCGGTATTTGCCCGTGGCGTCGCCAAAACCGCCATTCACCGCTACGCCATTGAAAAAGGGCACACGATCATCAGCAATACGGTGGTGGATTCCGCCGTCGGCCATATCTTGCCGAAAGGCGCGATGGACGCCATGCGCGCCCTGGGTGGAAACCTGGACGCTGCCGGTATTGATCGCGACAAGATGCAAGCCGACGATTCCGTCGCACAAGATCTGATGGGCTCCACGCTCAGCGGAATGATGACGCAAGTCGTCGAAGAAAAGCCGGCCCTCAGTCCCGGCACACAGGCCTACCTGGACCGCATGAGCCAGAATTACTTTGTCTGTGACGGCTGCGGCTATATCGGCAAGGGCGACACGCCGGTGAAATGCCCCGTGTGCAGCGCTGAAGGCGATCGCTTCAAACAGGTCGACAAGTCGATCTTCGAAGCGGCCGCCAAAGCGGAGGGTGGCCTTGAGACCGACGTCGCCTATGACGACATTCCCATGCAGTGGACGAAAGATGCCAAGGAAGCGATTCGAGCGGTGCCGGCCGGATTCCAACGCCGCCGGGCCAAAGCCAAGATCGAAAAGAGCGCCCGTAAACTGGGCATGACGACGATCACCCTCGAATACGCCAACCCCATGATTCAAGAAGCGGCGTCCGAAGACTACACCCCGATTTTTGCGAACAAGGGAACCGGAACGGCAGCCCAACCGACGGCCGACTTGCCGACCGCCAACGGGACCGAATCCGGTACGACGAATGGAACCGGCACTGAACAGACCGCGGCTGCCGAAGAACCATCGTCCCCTTATACTTGGACCCCGGATGCGCAGGGTCGGTTAGATCGGGCACCCGAAGGATTCATGCGGGAATGCACCAAGGCGTTGATCGAAAAACACGCCGACAAGATCGGCACGACGGTCATCACCCTGGAAGTGGCGACCGAAGGGATTGAACAGGCCAAAGGCTACATGGCCGATGCCATGAAGACCGGCAATCTGAAGGACATGATTGCCAACCTGACGGGCTCATCCAAGACCGGAGCGAACCGGTGATGGGAAAGTCGTTGCCGGTTCTCAATATCCCCTTTCTCGGAAACAAGCTGGAGTCACTTCAGCAGCAGATCTCGAAGTTCATCTCCCCGACCTCTCCGGCCGCAGCGCCGAATGACGGCCGGACGGTCGATGACTTCAAGCCCTATCTTGTTGCCCTGAACCTCACCAAGCGATGCAATCTCAAGTGCGATCATTGTTATCTGGACGCGACGACGAAAGCCGGCGGCGGGTCGGATGAACTCAGCACGGAAGAATGCTTCCGCCTCATTGATCAAATAGCCGAAGTGAATAAAGGGTGCCTGCTGGTGATTACCGGCGGAGAACCGCTTGTCCGTCCGGATATTCTCGACATTGCCCGCCATGCGGTCGGACTGGGCTTTATCGTCGTGTTTGGCACCAACGGTATGTTGATCAACGATCGAATGGCCAAGACGCTGGTTGAAATCGGCGTCATGGGCGTCGGCATCAGCATTGATTCGCTCAATCCTGACAAGCACGACCACTTTCGCGGAGTGCCGGGCGCCTTTGCCAGCGCATTGGCCGGGATTGAGGCCTGCAAGCGCAACGGTCTCCAGTTCCAAGTGCATTTCAGCGCCCAGCCCATGAACTATCAGGAGCTGCCTGCAGTGGTGGAATGGGCCCATACTCTGGGCGCACGGGTCCTCAACGTCTTTTTCATGGTCTGTACTGGTCGCGGTGAAGAGCTGACGGACATCACCCCAGAGCAGTATGAGGAAGTATTGGGCTACCTGGTGGATTGTCAGGACCAATATAAAGACATGCTGGTCCGAGCTCGTTGTGCCCCGCACTTCAAACGGCTGGCTTACGAAAAGGATCCCAATTCCCCGCTGACGAAAGCCACGGGCTATATGGGCGGGGGGTGCCTTGCCGGGACGAATTATGCGCGCGTCACCCCGAACGGCGAACTGACGCCATGCCCCTATATGCCGCTATCAGCCGGCAATGTTCGTGAGACGAGCTTTGCTGATTTATGGGAACGATCGGATGTGTTTAATTCCTTCCGATACCCTCAGCTCAAAGGCAAGTGCGGTGACTGCGAATACACTGACATCTGCGGGGGCTGTCGGGCTCGTCCCTATGTGGATCATGGCGACTGGCTGGACGAGGACCAATGGTGCCTCTATACGCCAAAAGGCGGCGAGAAGATTAAGGTCGCATTCAACACGCCAGAAGAAAGCGAAGTGGCATGGGATGAAGCCTCCGAGCTTCGGCTCAGCCGAATTCCCTATTTCCTCCGCGCCATGGTGAAGAAGGGCGTGGAACGTCATGCCCGTGAAAACGGGATCACCCTCGTGACCATCGAGTTGATGGAAGAGCTGCGAAAAAAGCGTTTCGGTAACGACGCGCCGGTCTTCAATTTCGATATGAGAGGGAAGGACTAGGAGCCGGCGGGAGCCGCCTGCTCGCGGCAGACCACGCTACCTTTGCGATCCGCCCTAGCCGATTTAACATGGATTCCGTACAAAGCATCTTCCTGGACCTTAACCAGCTGATTCCCATCGTCAATCACTGGTTCCATCTCCTCTCGGCGGTGATCTGGATCGGTGGACTCGCGTTCATCGTGATGGCCGTCAAGCCGGGCCTTGCTGAAGCCGCTCTACCCAAAGAATATGTCCGTCCGATCACCGATGCTTTTTACAAACATTACAAGCGGGTGGCGGGGATCCTGTTGGTCGTCCTGCTATTCACCGGCGGCATCAACCTCCATTACGTCAATCAGATCTTCGTTTCTCAGACCGGCCAGGGCATGCAGAACCATCCCAAGTATCTCTGGATCTTCTGCATCAAGCTGATTCTGGTCCTGTGCCTTCTCACGCTGTTCCTCTATACCGTCATTTTCAAATCGGATCAGGACGAAGAAGAGGAAGGGGAAAACTACGAGTCGATTCCCTTTCAACGCGCTGCGCTCTGGATGGGATTTTTTATCATCCTCTGCGCCGCCGCCATGAAGCACTTGCATCAATAGTCACGCGCCCAACATTCTCTCTTCACGCCCACAACTTTCCGTCACCAGTTTTCTTGCTGGGCCGCTGCGCCACGAACATCCCCGCAGTTCCACCTCCTTGACAGCACGTCTTTTAAAATCTATTGGCATTCATCGAGCGATCCAGGTACCCTTCGTCCGCGCATATGGCATGTGAGTTGCTTACTGCTACGGAGAGGGCCGCGACTTTTATCGCTCCACCATCGCCGCCCTTGCTCATACAAGAAGATGCCGTCGTCTCGGTTCCTTAAGCATCGAAGTGACCATGCCTAACCCGACTCATTGCTCTCGTCCTTCATGAGGAGATGAATCATGCGCATCCGCCTGCACCGCCCCTTGGTCCTAGCCGCATTCTTGCTTGTAGTCTCCCCCCTGCATTGCCGGGCCATCGATCCGGTCCCGATCAAAGCACCCAGCTACTCGCTGAACCAGGGATTGTCCGACCAGGACCTGCAGCAGTGGTACCATCTATCGGCTGGAACACAACTGATTCCTTATGATTGGTTCCTGGCACTCCTGGATGAATCGCTCACCAAAACATTTGCGCTGACCGGTCTTGTCGAAGATCCGAATCATGCCGACAAACTCCCAGTCGGCTTTGCCAAAACCGAAGGGCCGAACGTCCCTACACCTCAAGTCGGCTTTACCTGTTCGTTTTGTCACACGACCCAATTTCGTTACAAGGAGCACGCCATCAGAATCGAGGGGGGCCCCTCGCTCCAGAATAATGCGACGTTCGTGAGAGCCCTGGTCCAACGTCTAGGAATACTGACTCCTCCAGATATGCCCGCATTCCTCAAAAGCCTGAAAGAGGAGGCTCCCCCTGAGCCGTTTAAGACCTTTGCCGCTCGCGTCCTGGCCAGCCGTGGAGAAGCCGTGACTGCCTATACACTCACGAAGCTTGCCCAGGATGTGAGGATTCATACCCAAGCGCTGATTTCCCGCAGCGGAAGAGATATTTCTCCTGAACAATGGGGGCCAGGTCGATTCGATGCGCTCGGTCGCGGCGGGAATATGGTCTTTGTACCGCTCAATCCGGACAATCTCAGGCCCGCCAACGCTCCTGTCAGTATTCCTCCCTTGTGGGGCGTATGGGAGTTTGACTGGGTCCAGTGGGCCGGCTCAATTCAACATCCGTTGGCAAGGAATATCGGGCAGGTAATCGGCGTCAATGCCGGGCTTTTTAGTTGGGTGCGACCCGGCGTTCCCATTCCCGCAGACAAGAACAAGCTGTTTCACTCCTCCGTCGATGTCACTTCGCTCACGACGCTCGAGAATCTTGCCCGCCGCCTGCCTCCGCCGCAGTGGCCGTCCGTCTTCCCTGCCATCAATCGAGAATTAGCCACTCGCGGCAAAGACCTCTACCACGGCAACAAGGCCAAAGGCGTCCCGAACCTTTGTGCCCATTGCCATGTCCCCGCAAAGATTTCCGACTCATCCGGCAATGGCCCAAGCCTGAAAATCACCATGGTGCCGCTCCAGGAAATTGGCACGGACGCCCTCTACCTCGAGAATTTCTCGCAACGGACCGTGGACACGAGCTTCTTAGGACGCGGACGTATTTCCGCGCGGGAAGCCTCCGAATATGTCACAAGTGAATTGATGGCCATCAACACCACAGGCAACGAGATCAGCTATCGGGACCGGCCGAACACCTGGCGAGATACGGCGCAATACATTGCCCGCCCGCATCTCGGGATATGGGCCACCGCGCCGTACCTTCATAATGGCTCTATTCCAACCCTCTACGAACTGCTCTCACCCGCACGAGAGCGTCGCGCCTGTTTCGTGCTCAATCCGAACATGGAGTTCGACCCTGATAAGGTGGGTTTCGTGACAGAAGACTGTGCCGGCCCCGGTCAATCACCAACCCAACCCCCGCGGCTTGAATTCCGGACCGCATGGCCAGGGAACAGCAACCGTGGTCACGAGTTCGCCAATACCCCGGATTGCGATAGCGCAAAAAGCAATGGGATCTTGGGATGTGAGTTGCCGGTGGATGATCGCCGGGCCATCATCGAGTACCTCAAAACCTGTGATCTCGACCGGCTGATCTTGCCGAACGCACCGGTCTGCCGGAATTTCGACTAGCACCCGATGCGTGAACCAGCCCATGTCGCTTGCGTATGACGGAGAGGCATTGAAGGAGGCCACCAACGCATGACCGACCTTCTCTCCAGTGACCACTCGATTCTCGAGCGTCCGTTCATGGAGTTTCGTCCCTTCGGTCTGAACGATAAGGGCGAAAAGATTTCCGATATCAGCGGCGTGGTCGTCCAATCAAACGTGGACTACCTGTGCGATTACCTGAGTCGCACCGCCGGATCACAAGCCGCCGACGCGGCGGTCGAAGAACTGTGCCGCCTACTGAACGCACGACTGCCCGACCGCACGTATCACGTCACCCCTGATTTTCTCCGCAACATCTGGAATAGCTACTCCTACGAATTTGTCTGTTACCTGAGAGAATTCTGCGAACAGTTGTCCGGTGATCCCCAGTTCCACGTCAACGTGGGAACGGACCGCAAAGTGCCGCCTCTCATCCAGATTCTTTGCCGCCCGTTTTCGACCCAGCAACTCTATAAAATGTGGCCCTACTTCGGCCGGAAGTATGTCCGCGATGTGTTGGAGTTCGAGGTGGGCCGCGTGACGAGACGCTCAGCCGTTCTTCGCATGACCTTTACCGAACGGGCCCTTGTCCAGTTTGGACCGTACCGAAAACGCTGCGTCGACGTGATTTGCCTGTCCTGCAAGAGCAGCATCGCGCGCGTACAAACTCAACTGCACGGCACCCCCGCCGCGACCATCAAGGATCTCTCGTGCACCGCCCATGGCGATCCGTACTGTGAATGGGAGTTTACCTGGACCCCGCAATTCCGCAGTTCCATTCCTGTGGCCATGTCGATGCTGGTAGCCGCCAGCACGTTTACCTACGTTCATGTGCGCTGGCCCGATGTTCCCACATTCGAGGCGCTCGGGCTTGCAGCCGTGCCCGCATCTCTCCTGTGGTGGATGATTACCAGCCATATGCGGCAGGCGACCAAACCCCTCCAGCGCCTGATCAAAGATCAGGAACAGGTCGTCGATGCCAGGCATGAAGAACTCCGCGAGGCCTACCTCGAACAACAAAGCACGGCCGTGATGTTACGCCGAAAGGTAAACGATCTCACGACGCTCCACCGCGCGGGACTCTTATTCAGTTCGACCTTTGATCGGGAAGAACTCCTGACCAATGTCTTGGACACCATCGTCCGCGATTTGCACTACGATCGCGCCATGATCACCCAATTCGATCGCACCAGGCAGGTCTCACACGACTTTCGGGTGCGGGGCATGCCACAGGAAGTGGCGGATTTCTTGCGGACGCAAGAGGTATCCGTGACCGATCCCGAGACGGTGGAAGGCGCCGTGTTTTTGCTGGGCGAACCGGTGCTGACGAATAACGTGCATGAGATCTGGGATCGCTTACACCCGTTCGATCAGAAATTGATCACGATGGTCAATGTGAAATCCTTCATTACCGTTCCGCTCAAAACCCATGACGCCGTCATCGGTTCGCTCTCGGTCAATCGCACACACAACCAGGCGCTGACTCAGGACGACCTCGATATGTTAACGACCCTGGCCAGTCAGGTTGCCATTGCTCTGGATAATGCCCAAGCCTATCGGGAAATCGAGGCACTCAATGCCGGCTTGGAAGTCCGGGTTCGTGAACGGACCGCTGAACTGGAAGCCGCCAACGCCCAGCTCAAACAAATGGATCGGCTCAAGTCGAAATTTCTTGCCCACGTCTCGCACGAATTGCGAACCCCACTCACGAGCATCGTCGGGTTTGCAGACAATATGCTGGAGGGACTGGTCGGGTCGCTCAATATGAAGCAGGAACAATATCTGACGCGCATCAGAGCCAATGGAACCAGGCTCGCGCGTATGATTACCGATTTGCTCGACCTCTCCCGTGTCGAGGCCGGGAAACTTGTGCTGTCCTTCGACCACGTGGCGCTTCAACCTGTGGTCAGCGACGTCATCGAACAATTGCTCCCGCTGGCGATCGCCAAACACTTGCAGATCGAACTCCGCAGCCCTGACCCGACGCTGGTGGTCTGGGCGGACCCGGATCGGGTCAGCCAGATTTTGACGAATTTGCTGGATAATGCTATCAAGTACACCCCGGACGGGGGACACATATACGTAGACCTGTCGGTTGGTGATCATGAAATGGCCCGTGTCGTCGTCCGTGACACCGGTCAAGGCATCCCCGCCGACGCCCTGCCTAAGCTCTTCGATCCGTTTTTCCGCGTGCACCATCAAGAGCGGAGCCAAACGAAGGGGCTAGGTCTCGGACTGGCGATTGTGAAAGATCTGGTGGATCTGCACGGCGGCAGCATCATGGTGCACAGCACGGTGGATGAAGGCACGGAATTTACGTTCACGCTGCCGCTCCACTCGCATACGCCGGAGTCTGCCGCTCCCGTACCTGCCACTCGGCGGAGATTGCTGGTGGTCGATGACGACGCAGACATTTGCGACCTTCTCCGAGATCGTCTGGAGTCAGAAGGGTTTCATGTCGACACGGCAGCAGACGGCAAGACAGCGTTGCGCATCCTGGCGGAGTCGCCGATCGATGGCGTCCTACTGGATATCGCCTTGCCCGAAGTAGACGGCTTTGCGGTGTTGCGACAACTGCGCCCCCAACAACCGTCGTTGCCGGTCGTGATGATGACGGCCGTCGAGTCGTTGGATCGCGCCATGGCCGCCGTAGAAGCCGGCGCACAAGGATATCTTCTCAAACCATTCGACGCCGCCCGTTTGCGACAGATTGTGGATCACTGGTTTCTTGCCGGCTCAGGAAAAATTGACCCGACAATAGGACGATAACGCTATGCTGGTCCCTCACAAATTCTGCCACACCCTGCTCCTATCTCTGACTCTGATGCTTCTGGGTTTTGTCTTGCTGATCCCCGACACTCAGGCTCAGACCCCTCGCCTCCAAGGGCAATCAGCCTCCGCCGCCGCCATGGGCAATGCCTTCGTTGCCCAAGCGGATGATCCTTCCGCATTGCATTACAACCCGGCCGGTATGACCCAGCTGCATGGGTTCCAAACCTTGTTCGGAACCTCGCTGATCGGCGGAACGACTCAATTCACCAGTCCAAGCGGCGCCCAGGCGACGGGAGATCGCAACGGAAGTCTGGCCTGGCCGCCCCCTGGCCACGTGTATCTGGTTGCAAATCTCAAGGATCTCGGTTTTTCGGCGCTGGGCGATTTCACCGCCGGCATCGGCTTCAATAATCCATTCGGCTCACTGACGCGATATCCGAACGATGGGCCGTTTCGCAGTGCCTTGACCTTCACGACGCTACCGCTCCTCGATATCAAACCTACCATTGCGTACAAGCTCAATGATCAGCTGTCGTTCGGCTTAGGTGCGGACATCTATACCTTCTCGGGCCTCTTCGGAGAGGGGCATCTGGAGCAAAAATCGGTCTGGCCTGGGGGATTGGGCATTCCGGCCGGCGCCCTCGAAATCAACGGGAGTGATACCACCGCAGGGTTCAACGTCAGCCTCCTCTACACGCCCTACCGCAACAGCGACGGCAAGCCTCTCGTCAACATCGGGATGGTCTATCGCAGTCAGGCCACCTTCCATCTCACCGGCACCCTGCTGAGTAATGGAGCATTAGTCGCCAACACTGCCGCGACCTTCGTGCTCCCGCAAGTCTTCTCGGGCGGCATCGCTGTCTGGCCGGTGCGCACACCTGATCGCGAATGGAAACTGGAATTCGATGTGGACTATGTCGGGTGGAAATCGAACCGGACCCTCGACATCCATCTGTCCAACGGCGCACTACTCCCCTTTCCGCAAAACTGGCAAAGCGGCTATACAGCCATGTTCGGGACCGAGTATCGATGGCTGCATATGGCCTCTCTGCCGGAATGGGATGTCGCTCTCCGCGGCGGCTACATGAATCAGCAAACACAAATTCCGGACCGCACCTTTAATCCCGGCGTCCCCTCGGCCAACTCCCACATTCCTTCAGTCGGCATCGGGTTGGCCTGTCACCCCAATGGATCGTTTCTGGGACTCATCCGCTGCGGAGATTTGGGGATTGGTCCGCTCAAGCCAAAACTCTTCGCGATCGATCTCGCATACCAGGCGGCCTTCTATGAAGTGCGAACCGTCACGGGCAATCAAAATCCCACCGTCAATGGCCGCTACGATACCCTCATCCACGCCGGCTCACTCTCGCTGCGCTTCAACTACTAAAACACGTGGCTCATACATAGTCAGCTTGCCCCTTCACGATCCTGCATTTCAGGCACTCCAGGGCACAGCGATTGCTTCTCTCATCTGAGCAGAAGCACCTGCGGATACACGTGACCAAGCGCAAGATGCGTGAAACATCGCGGCGTGGCGTAGAGCCGGTTTCCTGTCGCCGGTTGTGTTCAACCGGGCGTATCTCACGCTTCCTGGATCGTGCCCATCCAGCGCTGAGCAAACCGCCTTCATCTCCACGCCATCTGCCGCGTCTTCGTTCTCAACGGAGACGCGGCTCCGTTTTATGCGTTGGCGGGGAGCGATGGCCTTGCTTCAAGTGCCGCGCGGCGGGTGAAGCCGTCACTCCTTCCGCCTGTTCTCAGCTTTGACCAAATTGTAGCCGGGTTCACTCGTATCAAATTCGATACGCGAGAATCCAATCCGATACACTATTCAACTCTCTGCACCCTCGCACAGTCCATACGACACCTCGCCTCTTGCTGCGGAATGTCGTGGATATGTCTACAGATCTTCCCTCGGTGGACTCACCATCGAACCTCCCGCCCCCGATGGCACAGGCTTTGCGCGTCATCTAGCCCGATTACCACAGTCGTTTGGGCTGACAGTGATGGGCAAACCTCTCATCCAAGAGGCATCATCATGGCCGCACTCTTTTTTCTCCTACTCGGGGGTCTCATCCTGCTCGTCGCGGCCGCTCGTATCTGGATGCACACCTCTCCGCACACCTGGAAGGAGCGTACCGGAACAACGACACAGGTCCGCTGGAAGGCTTTACGCCAACCGGCTAGTGGCCTTATGATGCAGAACCTTGGCCGCCACGGTAGGGGAAGCGAGGATTCGGTCCGGTTGTACGGGACGGATACTCCCCCGATTGGATAGTCTCACAGGCAACACGCACGAGTCTGAAGAGAGGCGATTGCTGCCATGGCTGAATCAACCTAGTCAGATATTCCAGCAGACCGCACTCATTCCTTCGACCGTTGTGGAATTCCGACCACAACCACGAGGTGTGGGCCATCAAAAGACTTCTATGGTGAGCAGACGATTACGCGCCAAGCCTGCGAACGACCGCCTTCTCGCAACCGCGTTGCTCGCCTGCGGGGTCATTCACCTCTGCGTGCCAGCTTGGTGCCACGCTCAAGCTTCTTCGCCCATCACCTCATCGGGGCTGAATACCACCGTCACCAAACGCGCCACGACCTTCGAGATCACCGGTGGCACACGCCCGGGGAATGGTCCGAACCTCTTCCATAGCTTCGGCGAATTCGGCGTCCCTGCGAATCACATCGCCAACTTTCTCAATGATGCGGGACTGCCCACTGTAAATATTCTGAGCCGCGTCACCGGCGGGAACCCGTCCAACATTTTCGGCACGATCCAAACGATGGGCTTCGGCACCGCCAACCTGTTTGTGATGAACCCCGCGGGCATCGTCTTCGGCCCCGGCGCCTCGCTGAATGTCGGAGGCGCTGTGACGTTCACGACAGCGGATTATCTCCGCTTGGGAGACGGGGCACGGTTCAATGCCATTGCAGGACCGCAGGACACGGCGATCTCCAGCGCACCGGTCGCCGCATTTGGATTTCTGGGATCGAACCAGGCCGCCATTGTCGTACAGGGCAGCCAACTAGCTCTCGCGGAAGGACACGCCATCTCGCTCATAGGCGGCAACATCAACATCGGGAACGGGATGTCACCGGAGGATTCGGCCCAGGCAGCGCGTCTCTCGGCACCAGGCGGGCAGATCAATCTGGTCGCGACCGGGTCGGCCGGCGAAGTACACACGAGCAGTTCGACAGGACATTTCTCTGACCCGTCATTGGCTGGCTTCACGGGGTTAGGCTCTGTCTCCCTCTCACAAGGAACGACGCTCAGGACAAGCGGCAATGCTGCAGGGCGCATTGTGATTCGCGCCGGACAATTCGCCATGGAGGATGCCCGCCTTGAAGCCGTCTCGACGTCCACCACGCCGGGCTCCGTGGCGTCTGCCCCCGCGAGTGGGGATATCTCCATCCAGGCGGAGGAAGCGGCATTGTCGCATGGCGCGACTGTCCTGACTTCGACGGTCAACGGAACAGCGGGAAATATCGCCTTTGAAGTGGGTACCTTGAGCAGTAATGTCGATCATAACGCAACCCCTCTCCCCGGCGCTGAGTCAGTCACCATTGCCAGTACCAGTACAGGGCTCGGCGGACCCGGGAGCATCACGATTGTGGGTAATGGGAAAACAGCATCGGACGCGGTGTTCCTGAGCAATACCCAGATTCTGACTACTGTGCCCCATACCGCGCAACCAGCCGTAGCACCAGCCCACATCGATATCAGCTCAGAGCATATCGAACTCAGGAACGGTACCATCCTCAAGACGGACACTACCGGAGGAGCCGATGCAGGCTCAATCGCCTTGAATGTTGGGACGCTATATTCGGAAGCCGGACCTCAAGGACGCGTGCTTCTTTCGAGTAGCAGTAACTGCGGAACTAGATGCGTGGGGGGGCAGGCCGGTGACATTACCATACAAGGCATTCCAGGAATCACCCCGGCGGAAACTCATTTTTATGTCCCCATTGTCAAACCCGATTCACTTCCTACCGTGGCCATTACCTATCAATTGGCCAGAAATATAGACCTCCGGGGGACAGATATTCGGTCAGAAGCCGTGGGTAACGCGCCAGGCGGCCAGGTGGTCGTTAGAGCTCAGAGCCAGATCGCGCTCACCGATGCCACGATCTCGGTCGCGACGCAGGATTTTCAAATTGATGGCCCTAAACCCAGCGGCGAACTTGTGCGCAACCAAGGCTTCAGTCGGATTGACATCCTGGCGCATGATGTCACGTTAAAAGATAGCAGCATACGGGCGGACGCAAATGTCTCGGATATCGGCTCTTGCCCCTTATGTCTAGGGGGCCCCAGCGCAGGAGAGATTTGGTTCCGAGTCGGCAATTCATTCACTGCCGATAATTCCGCCATCATTAATAGCGGCAAGGGCAGAGCCCAGGCCGGGCTCACAAAGATCATCGGAGATCACTATTTCTCGTTCGGAGCAATATGGGAGCCGGATTACCCCGATTCTCCGACGAGGTCGATAACTCTTAATAATTCTCAAATAACCGTCGAATCTCCACATTTTGGCATCCCTGGATACCTACGCCTCCGTGCCGACCACGTGACGTTGAACCATTCCATCCTCAACTCCCAGGTCAACGATGTGTCGAACTCGCGTACGCTGGATGGGCAATTGATTGATATCCCAGGCGCCGGGGAGCGCGGGCGAGTGATTGCCGACGGCCGAGACGTACAGGGAAGCGTCTTAATTTCAGCGAAGACGCTCGACATTACCGGCGGCGGAATTATCGCTCCAACGACCGGCAGTCGTATCGCAAGTCGCATCGAGCTGCTCGCGGACGAGTTGACGACCCACAGGGGAACTGGTCCGGGAGGGACGTTTGATGCCCCGCGCGTCCTAGATGCCGCCGACCCCACGCGCGTGGTTCTTTCGAGCAGCAGCACGGGAAGCGGGGGGGCTGGCAGGATCAGCATTGCAGGCGAGAGTGTCGCCATGCCGGAAGGGACGCCGCACCGGCCCGCCTCATCCATCCAACTCGATAGCACAGCCATCTTCACCGATACCCATAGCGATGCCCTGGGAGGCAAAATTGAGATGATCTCTCGCGGCCCGCTCGTGCTGCATGACACCACCGTCTCCGCAACTGTCACGGATGTCCGGCCGGCCTCTGCCGGGTTGCAAGAGCAAGGCGGCAACATTAGCCTCTCGGCCGGAAGCCTTTTGGTGCAAGGTGGCGGGCTTTCGGCTCTCTCTCGCGGCACACAGACCGGTGGCAATATCGTGATGAATGTTCAAGGCCCTGTGACGTTAGGAGACGGTGCGGCAATTTCAGCCAGCAATTCGGGATCGGCCAATGCCGGCAATGTCACCATCAATGCCGGGTCCGCATTCCTGAGCCAGAACGCGTCTGTGACCACCGAATCGATCCACGCCAGTGGCGGCAACATCTTCATCCAGGCCACCGATTCGATTCGACTCGTGAACAGCCGCATTAGCACGTCCGTCCTGGGCGGACCTAATTCATCCGGCGGAAATATCACTCTGGACCCGGCGGTCGTCACGCTACAGAACAGCCAGGTGCTCGCGCAAGCGGTACAGGGAACAGGAGGTAATATTCGCATCATCGCAGGAACATTTCTGGCTGATCAGACCAGCGCCGTCAGTGCGTCGTCGGAATTCGGTTTGAACGGCAATGTTACCATCCAATCGCCCGTCTCGAGTCTGAGCGGAACCCTGGCGATGCTGCCGCAGCGACCACTGTCGGTCCAGCCGCTGTTCACTCAACGCTGTGCGGCCCAGACAGTGGGCTCACTCAGCAGTCTCGTCGTCTCCGGACGGGATAGACTACCTGCCGAACCGGGCGGATGGCTGATGAGCCCGTTGAGTATGATGCCTTTTGAAGCCGACGATCAGGGCGTTCGGCCGATCGTGAGCACGAATCACGATGCGGGGGAGCACGAAGAGACCGGGGCGGAGCTGGCAGAGGAGCATCCGGACTCCCAGCCCCGATCACGCGTGACCGCCTTGAGAACAGGTTGTCGCTCATAGCGGATCATGCTGGCGCGCCGGCGCACTGGTAACACACTTGGCTTTGCGAATCTTTACGTGGAAATGGTTGTGTCACATTGTGGTCCTGAGCTGTTGCCTCATGAACGTCCAAGCCCTGGCTCAAATCCCCCCCCCGCTCCCGCCGGTTTTTGATCCCACCGGAAAATCGACCAAACCATCGGCGCTACTCGAAGACGACTTCAAAGGGATACCCACAGAGCCACCGAGTTCGATTCTTCCCAACGTGCCGACCACCCCGCAGCCCCTGCCGGACAACCGGCTGGGCGCGTTTCGAGTGTTCGTGCACGACATCCATGTGGCCGGCAGCACGGTCTTTTCTGAAGCTGAACTCGCTGAAGTGACGGCACCCTATCGCAATCGCGAGCTCACCACGGAAGATCTGGAGAAGGTACGGCTCGCCCTCACGCTATTGTATGTGAACAGAGGCTACCTGACATCCGGGGCGATCATCCCGGATCAGGACGTGACGTTCGGCACAATCGTTATTCAGATAGTCGAGGGGACACTCGCGCGCATTGACGTCGAGGGCAATCAGTGGTTTCGACGCACGTATCTCCACGACCGGGTGGCGCGCGGTCTCGTGACGCCTCTTAACATCTATCCCCTTCAGGAACGGATACAACTCCTCCAGCAAGACTCTCGGATCGAACGAATCAATGCGGAACTCAAGCCCGGCGACATCCGAGGCGAGAGCGTCTTGAACGTACGCGTCACAGATGCCAATCCTTTCCGTGCCTGGCTGGAGTTCAATAACTATCAAACGCCGACAGTTGGCGCCGAACGGGGCCTGGCCACCGTAGCACACCAGAACGTGACCGGTCACGGCGATCAATTCATGTTTACCTATGGGCGGTCCCACGGCGTCAATCCCATCATCGACACCTCCTACAGCATACCCATCAACAGGTATGAGACGACTGTGAGTGCCTACTATCGCCGAAATGCCTTTCTCGTCGTCGAGAATCCGTTCCGTTCCCTGGATTTGAATGTAGACTCCCAGGTGATCGGGCTGGCTCTCCGGCAACCCGTCTATCGTACAGTGACCGATGAGGTCGCGCTGACCTTGACCGGCGAGCATTTGTATCTCAAAACCACGTCTGCATTTGATGCCCCAGGCCTTCCTTCCCTGTTTATTCCCGGGTCTTCCGCGACGGGAGTGGCCACTGTCAGTGCGCTGCGATTCAGTCAGGAATACACCCATCGCTCTCCGTCGTTGGTGTTTGCCGCTTTATCGCGAGTCAGCATCGGGCTGAACGTGTTGAACTCCACGATCAATAGTGGACCTCTCCCCGATGGCCAGTTCGTGTCCTGGTTGGGTCAGGCCCAGGTCGTCAAACGGCTGGATGACTGGTGGGGGGTTCAATTGTTGGGGCGCGTGGCGGCGCAGTTGGCAAATGACCGACTGTTTCCTCTTGAGCAAATGCCGGTGGGGGGCCGCTTCAGCGTAAGGGGGTACCGGGAGAATACGTTGGTACGGGATGACGCGGTGCTGGCGTCATTCGAATCGCGGTTTCCTTTAATGCGGTTCGCCTCCGGTGAAGACCGCGTACAGTTTGCCCCCTTCGTGGATTTCGGCCATGCCTGGAACGCGAAGGGCCACACCCCGGATCCGCACACCTTGGCCAGCATCGGGGCCGGATTACGCTGGATGATCCTTCCTCAGGAGCGGGCCCGCTTCGAGGTGTATTGGGGGCAACAACTCAATCATGTCCGGAGCGGCGAAGGCAACTTGCAGGACCACGGCATTCATCTCCAACTTGTCGTACAGGTGCTGTGATGAACCACTATCGACGCACTCTGTTCAACGCAGCCTTGATGCGCCATCAGCACCTCTCAAGGATTATCCACGTAAGCCTGGTTCTCCTGTTCACCTGCACGCTCTCTCTGGCTGCAGACAATCCGCCGTCGCCCGATGACCTTATGGAACGAGGTCGAGTCTCTGCCCGGGAAGGTACGTTTGAGGACGCACTCCGTGCATGGAAAGCCGCCGCGGACATGTACGACGAGAGAGGGGAAACGAAGAAGCATATACACGCACTCACACAGGCGGCCTTTGCTGCTCGTACCTTGGGGCATGTGAACCAGGCGTTTCTGCAACAAGAGTTGGCCGTGCACCTGGCGCGCAGGCTGCAAGATCCTCACTGGCTGGCCATCACGCTCTCAGAATTAGGCAAGACGTACCTCGCAAACCATCAATACGAGGTCGCGGCAGACTATATCACTCAAGCGTCTGGGATCGCGCAGACACAGGCGTACCAGGCACTCACCGCCTCACTGCAGAATGATCTCGGCATTGTCCTGGCCCTACAAGGTCGCCAAGAAGAAGCCCTGGAGGCATTCCAGAGAAGCGCGGTCAGTTCGAAACAGGAGGGGCTCCTCTCGCTCTTCGTTCGTGCTCATGTCAACGTAGGAAGGATGGCGATTCATCTCGCACGATTCGATACCGTCATCCCTGGCTTAGATGAAGCGGCGGCACAACTTGCAGAAAGCGTGGCCTCATACGACAAGGCCGAAGGACTCGTCAATCTGGCCTTGGGATATCGCGACCTCGCCCTCGCGCATTCTCCATCTCGCGCCTCCGCCTTGACGCGGTCAGCAGCCCTGTTACAAGAAGCCACCGAGGTCACCAAAAAACCCGGCGATGCGCGTCTCGCCTCCTACGCCTACGGCCACCTTGGGCATCTCTATGAACTCGAACGCCGCTATGCTGAGGCCCTTCACCTCACGCGACGAGCCGTCTTCACCGCCCAATCAGCCCGCGCACCCGAATCGTTGTACCGTTGGCAATGGCAAAGCGGCCGGCTCCTGAATCGTCTAGGTCTCCTCGACGACGCCTTGTCAGCCTATCAGGAAGCTGCCATGACGCTGCATCCCATTCGAAGCGAAGTGACCTTCGCCCTTCAGACAACCCCAGATCTGAATCAGCCGTCCATCCGGACATTATATTTCGAATTGGCGGACTTACTTCTACGGAGGGCGGCGCTGATCTCGGACACCCGGGAGGCTGAACCACATTTACGCGCCGCTCGGGATGTCATTGAAGCATTTAAGGCCGCCGAACTGCGCGATTATTTTCGAGACGACTGCGTAGACCAGATGCAGGCTCGCCTCACGAAACTGGATACCCTCTCTCCTTCCACAGCCATCATCTATCCGATCGTCTTCGGCGATCGTACGGAGTTGCTCGTGAGTCTTCCTGATGGGCTGGCACGACACTCCGTCCCGGTGACGGCGACGACCCTGACGGATGAAGTGCGTCGCTTCCGGCATACACTCGAAAAGCGCACGACGCGTGAATACCTGCCGCATGCGCAGCAATTGTATGACTGGTTGATTCGGCCCCTTGCGCCGGACCTGCGTCGACACAATGTGGATACCTTGGTTTTTGTCCCCGACGGATCGCTTCGCACGATTCCGATGTCAGCGTTGCACGACGGACATCGGTTCCTGATCGAACAATATGCCGTAGCCATGTCTCCCGGCCTCGACCTAACCGATCCTCAACCGATTGATCGGGCCAACGTCCATTTGCTGTCCAGCGGGCTGACACAAGCCGTGCAAGGGTTTCCACCGTTGCCGCACGTGGCTGACGAGCTCGATTCCATTCATGCGCTGTTTCAGGGAGAGCGGCTGATCGATCACGAGTTTTTGGCGCCCCGATTGGAAGAGGAATTAAAGAGCGGCCACTATAGCATTCTGCATATCGCCACCCATGGACAGTTTGCTCCGGACGTCAATCAGTCGTTCCTTCTCACGTTCGATGCTCGGCTGAACATGACGCAATTGGAACAGCTGGTCGGACTCTTTCGCTTTCGGCGCGAACCGCTTGAATTGCTGACGTTGAGCGCCTGTCAAACTGGCAGTGGGGATGACCGGGCCGCGCTCGGCCTCGCCGGCATTGCTGTGAAGGCAGGGGCCCGAAGTGCATTGGCCACCCTTTGGTCCATCAACGACGACGCGTCATCGGAACTGGTCTCGGAATTTTACCGTCAACTGCATGACGCATCGATCTCGAAGGCGCGAGCGTTGCAGCACGCGCAGTTGAAACTGCTCTCGGATCGCGTGTATGAACATCCAGCATATTGGGCTGCATTTCTGTTGTTGAATAATTGGTTGTGAGAGAGTTGAAGAAAAAAGGCACTCGTTTGGCTATCTGGCGCCAGTGTTTCATCGCTCCGATATTTGGAGCCATAGTCTTTTTCGCCGCGTTACTGGGTGAGGCAACGGCGGCAGAGGCACCGGCAGAGCCTGACCTCCCGCAGTACAATGCGCCGCAAAACATGACGCCCCGTGCACGATTGGGGGGAAGCTTGCGTGGCGGCGAGGGTGCGGATCCTGCCGTCGCTGCGCTGGTTCCCGATCATGTCGGCATCACCATTAAACAACATCCGGCATTGAACTGGTTTTTATCCAAGCAGACCTCTTTGCCAATTACCTTCACCCTGATCGATGAACGCTCCATTCACGCCTTGGTTGAACGGTCCCTCGTGCCCCCTCACCAAGCCGGCGTTCACACCATCAAGTTTGAAGACCTCGGGTTCGCGCTCCAACCGAACATTCAATACCGATGGTATATCTCGGTGATGAAAGACTCGGACTCGCCCTCCCAGGATATCGTCACCGGCGGAATGATCGAGCGTTGTGAGTTCAGCGAGTGTTCGATATTAGGGGCCATGACGACCTGTACCCGGGAAGCTGTCGTGGCTAGTGCCGTCAAGGGATTTTGGTACGATGCGATGGGATGTCTCTGCGATCTCATTGAATCCGATCCGGCAGACAAGGCCCTCCGGAAACAGCGTGCCGCCTTACTCAGGCAAGTGGGCCTGCACGATGTGGCGGACTGGGATCTCGCGCAATCCCGTGCCCAACAGCGGTGAGGCATACCCGTCTCACGACGAAGTGTTTTTCTGGTGGTGATCGCAGCCACCTGGCTGACCGCGGCGGTTCTGTTGCCGTCTCCACTCGGCTCTGCGGCCAGCAGCGCGGTCGGGCCTCTGGCCATCCCTGACACGCGTCTGCGTTAGTACGAACCATGAACGGTCGAGACGCCAAGGGCTCGGCTAGACGGACACATTCGCGGCGTGGAACCGTGCAGCTCTGGTTTTATGGCTCTCGTGCCCGATCACCTTGCCTTTACGGTCAAGACTGATCCCACCCTGTGTTGGTATCAGTTGTTGCGCACCTGTCCACCGATGGTTCTTACAGTCGTCGATTCCCTCTGCATTCGCCCCATTCTTGAACGGTCACTGCGCTCGCCCGTTTGTCAGTGCATACACTGCCTGAGACCGCGGGAGTACGGGGTCGAATTCAGAGTAGAAGAATCCTATCGATAGTACGTGACGGTGGTGATGGACCCGACAGACCATCCCTCGAGGTGGATGCCGCTGGGATAATCGAACGCATCTCCCTGGACGAAACATGCGCCTCCGGCAGGCTCTGCCCTCCCTCTCATCTGCTTGTGATACCGACTGCATCTATTGCTATGCCGAGTCAGGTCTGCGGTACGACGCTATTGCTTGTCTGGTCGAACGATGGAACAAGAATCTGAGGCAGATCGTGTGCGGCTGATGCTCGACCATCTGGTGCAGCAGTCAGGCGTACATCTGCCGAATGAGTTGTCGCCGTAATCACGTCATCCGAAGTCGCGATCACTGAGTGTTTCATCACTCCACTCCAATGCTTCGAGCTGCCGCGCGAATGAGCATAGCCTTGTCCCAACCAGAAACGTTGCGCGTGAAGTGTCTCGCATGATCTGGTACGTGCGACCGCTTGATTCTGGTGTCGGATCAGATCTGCCTTGCATCCGATGAGATACAGGAAAATCGGCCCTTCTTGTCATGCGAGATGTCTCATGCCAAGTGTCATTGTCGTCTGTGCCATTCAAAACATTTTTCACCGGCAGGGGTTGTGCGCACCCATCGTCGTGGCACGGCTGTTGCTGCATCAGCGGGGCGTAGACCACTCTTTTGGGGCGGCCGTAGAACACACAGCCCCCTTTCGAAATGCAGAAAGGAGCCTGACATGGAACTCGTCATGGGCGGTCTCCTGGTCGGCGTCAGTGGCATGTTAGCCGTCTTGATCGTCGCGGTATGGAAAGACAGCGCCTCTCATCGTGCAGAGACGCATCCGTCACAGCGGAGAATATAGCCGACTGATGTTCCGTTGGAGGAGTCGGCACCTCGTAAATGACGCAGCAAGAACGGATCGAGAGGCGTACACCTCCATACGCCTCTCTGCAAAGGAGTTGCAGCATGAACCGATTCATGTATTTGAGACCTCAGAAACGGCAACGCATGACCGTCAGCCTGCCGGCGGATCTCTTGGAACGCATGCGCGATGCCGCCTATTGGACTTCCGGCTCCACCATGGCCGGGCTCATTTCCTCAGCCATTGAAGATCTGCTTCAGAATCTGGAATCGCAAAATGGCCGCCCCTTCTCTCCACGGCTCCAAGATCTCAAACCTGGCCGGCCGCGCTCTACTAAATCGAATCAGCCATCTGTATCTGAACACATACAGTCTGTATCCCCTTAGATACGCACCGCACGTCGGAGAATCTCGACGTCATCTTCATTCATGCCAGGATCACCCAAATCGCGTAGATCTTTCCTGAATCCTAGCCCGCCCTTTCTCCCTCCATCGGCGTAGCACAAGCATGCCTTTTGCGTGAGAACTTCAGAATCACAGTGAGTCTCGCTCCAATTCTCTGTCAGACAACGTCCGATGCCGCCGCTAGAGGGCTCACGGTATGCCATGCGCACTCGGACCACACGAGCCGAAAGCATCGTGCATTGTGCCGCTGCCGCCACGCAACCTGAAAGCGCATGGGCTCCATCCGACCGTCGCCGCCCTCTCTATAGGCGCAGATTGGGTAGAGGTCCCATGAGCGTATGCTGGGCCATCGCCCTCGAGGCTCACTCGCCGTTCTCCCCCCATGCGGTTCCGCAAGCAGACGTTCAGGCAAACGAAGAGCTTGAACTACTCAAAGAAGAAGAAACGGTCAGCATCGCCACCCGTCATGAACAACCCATCTCACAAGCGCCCTCAAACGTGTACGTCATTACGGTTGAAGACAACGGCGGCGAGGCCGATATCTACGGAACGGAAGCCGAAATCGAATTTCTGGCCACCAGATGGTTAAGCGAATTTGCCAACCTGTCCTATCAAAAAATCGGACAGACCTTTACTGGCGTCTCGCGTCGTGGCGGACCTGAATGGAAAGCCAATGTCGGCCTTCGTGGCGACTGGGACAACGGCCTCAATGGGGAGGTCGCGGTGGATTACGTCGCAGGGGCCACCTACCCGCTGATTGAGTTTTCTACCGCACTCGCTCCGGTGCAGCCGACCTCGATAAGCCCCAGCGCCGACAGCTATACCTTGTTGAATTTGCGCGACGGCTATCGATTTTTGCATAACAAGGCCGAGGTCGCCGTGGCGCTCTATAACGCCCTCAACGACAAGCACAAGGAACATCCGTTGGGAGACACACTCGGGAGCCGGGTCATGAGCTGGGTCACCTTACGGTATTAAGCTATGCATTCTGGATTCAAAGGAGCGTGGCATACGATAGTCGCGGTACTTCTGACGATGAGCGTAAGCCATGTCGCGGCCGCGCAATCCCCGCCCCTTCGTATCCAAGACTCATTGGTCTTTTCTGCCAATAATGATCTGGAACTGCTCAAAGAAGAAGAAACCGTGAGCATTGCCTCACGGTACGAACAACCGATTTCGCAGGCGCCGTCAAACGTCTACGTCGTCACGGATGAGGATATCCGGCAATCCGGCGCAACCGACCTCCCGACTGTGCTCCGCCGCATTCCCGGACTGGAAGTCATGCAAATGACCGGAGCCGATTTCAACGTCAGCGCGCGAGGAGACAATCAACCCTTTGCAAACAAGATGCTGGTCATGGTCGATGGACGTTCGATCTACCTTGATGTGCAAGGCAACGTGTTCTGGAAATCCCTTCCCATCACACTCCCTGAGATCAAGCGAATCGAAGTCCTCAAAGGTCCCGCCTCGGCCATGTATGGATTCAATGCCTTCGACGGGGTGATCAACATCATCACCAAGTCACCGGAAGAGATGAAGGGTACCACGCTGCAATTTGGCGGAGGAGAACAAGGAACAATCAGCAGTGCGGCCGTCCACGCGGGCACAGTCGGCAAATTCGGTTATCGCCTGTCGATCGGCCGTGATCAAACACAACAATGGAGAGATGGAGACGCCCTCGCTTTTCGCGCTCACAAATTCAATGTCCAGACGGACTATGCGTTGTCCTCGACATCGAAACTACAACTATCGGGGGGACTGGTCGAAACCAATCGGTACGACGGGCAAGTCGGCGAAGTCACCAGCAATTCCATTCGTCCGTCCTTCGGCTACGCGAGTGCTGTTTATGAGCACGGGGCCTTTCTCGTTCGTGCCTGGTGGTCGGGGTATACGGACCATGCCACGATCAATCCGCTTCCTCAATTGGCCGGTCTTCTCAGCGTGACCGATCGTAACGGCGTATCGACCAATCCTTTCTCAGGAAATACGTACAATGTGGATGTGCAGCATGCGTTGAATGTGGGCGCGACGAACCACCTTCTCTACGGCGCAAACTACCGGCAGAATTCGCTCTCAAGTCCAGCCATCGATCAATTCAGCAGGGAAAACCGGCTCGGGCTGTTCTTGCAGGATGAATGGCGTGCCGCCTCAACGATCACCATCGTGGGCGGCATCCGGTACGATCTCCACAGTCAGATCAACGGCACCTGGAGTCCTCGCCTCACCATGTTGTATCAACCGGTGGAGGGGCATACCTTCCATCTCTCAGGCTCCGCGGCCTATCGTCCACCTACGCTCTTCGAATCCCATCAGGACCAACGCGTCACGACGAACATTCCGACCGGGTTACCCTTCCCGTTACCTTCGTCGGTCTCTTCGACCGTTCCAGTGACAGGTTCGACCGGGCTCGCTCCTGAACGAATCATTTCGTATGAGGCAGGGTATCAGGGCTGGTACTGGAAGCATCGCGTACGCGTACGCGCGGACATTTTTTACAATCACATTTCAGATCTCATTGGGAGCCGGGTCACATCCAATGGAGCCTCTGAGTTCGTGAACGATCCCGGGTCCGCCGACATTTATGGAGGCGAGGCCGGCATCGAGGTTCTGGCCAATCGCTGGTTAAGCGGATTCGCAAACTATTCGTACGAAGAGATCAGTCAGTCCTTTACCGGAACAGTCCGCCGGGGGGCACCCCGATCGAAAGTGAGCGCGGGTGTTCGAACCGAATGGGACAATGGATTGAGCGGAGAACTCAGTTACTACTACGTTGGCGCGTCCACCTATCCGATCGCACAAAGCTTTACCCAACTGGGCACCATTCCGGGAGCCGGCATCACAGTCCCGGGAAGTCTGGTGGGCAGCTACAACCTGCTCAACCTGCGGGCCGGCTATCGGTTTTGGCAACAGAAGGCCGCGGCCGGCTACATGCGCGATGCAGAGGTCGCTCTCTCGGTCTTCAATGCGCTCAATGACGAACACAAGGAACACCCGCTGGGCGACTTGATCGGGCGGCGAGTGATGGGATGGTTGACGCTTCGATTTTAACCTGTGCCCGACGAGACTCGGGAGGATGTGATGGCACCGGCAACATTGACTCATTCCATCCTAGTCGTGGACGACGATCCTGATATTGCCCTCGGGCTGCAGGACTTACTCGACCACGACGGATATCAGGTGAACGTCGCCATGACCTGCGCCGAGGCGCTCGCGCAAGCCCACGCTCATCACTACAATGCCGTGTTGCTCGACCTGGGCTTGCCGGATGGGGATGGCTCCTCCGTTCTTCTCACCCTCCACCAACAACAGCCGCAACTGCCGGTCATCATCCTCACGGCCTACACCAGCACGGACCGTACGGTCGGCTCGCTGACGCAGGGCGCCTTTGCCTATCTGACCAAACCCTATAACCGGGATGAATTACGCGCCGTTCTGCAACGGGCGGTGGGCGTTCAAGCCCTAGCCGTCAAAGTAGAGCATGCCGAACATGCCCTGCACGAGAGCGAAGCGCGGTTTCAATCGCTCGTCGAAGCGGCAACCGACTCCATCGTCCTGGCCGATCACAACGGCCGTATTCTGTCCTGGAATCGCGCCGCAGCGCAGTTATTCGGTTACACCGACGAGGAAATCCTCGGACAGTCCCTCAGCATCTTGATGCCGCCCCGTCATCGCGCCGCCCACGAACGTGGGCTCGCGCGCGTCAGAGATACGGGGGAATCGCGTCTCATCGGTCGCCTGGTGGAATTGGAAGGACTGCGGAAGGACGGGAGTGAATTTCCACTTGAGCTCTCGCTGGCCATGTGGAAAAGCGACGATGCCGTCTTTTACAGTGGTATCATCCGCGACATTACACAGCGGCGCCGCGCGGAAGAGATTCTGGACCGCCTTCGCCATCTCCATGAAGTCATCCTCACTCAGGCCGGCGAAGGCATTTATGGTCTGGACCGCAATGGAATCACGACGTTCGTCAATCCCACGGCGGCGCAACTACTCGGCTACGAACCGTTCGAACTGATCGATCGACCGATGCACGGCCTGCTCCATCACTCGCGATCCGACAACAGTCCCTATCCGGCAGATGAGTGCCCCATCTATGCAGCCCTGCAAGACCGTCTGGTGCATCGCGTGACGGCCGACGTCTTCTGGCGAAAGGATGGCCGGGCAGTTCCGGTAGAATACGTCAGTACGCCGATTATCGAAAAAGGATGCACGGCAGGCGCGGTCGTGGTGTTTCGCGATATTTCCGAACGCAAAGAAGCCGAACGCGCCGTCGAGGAAAGCCAGGAGCGGTTTCGTCAGCTGGCCGAACATATTCGAGAAGTGTTCTGGATCACGAACCCGGAGAAAACGCACATCGTCTATATCAGTCCCGGCTATGAGGAGATCTGGGGTCGCTCCTGCGAGAGTCTCTACGCCCATCCCGCCTCCTGGCTGGACGCCATTCACCCTGAGGATCGGCCTCGAATCGAACAGGCCTCGATGAGCCGCCAAACGCTGGACGTGTACGATGAAACCTATCGCATCCTGCGTCCTGACGGATCCATGCGCTGGATCTGGGATCGCGCCTACCCCATCCGTGACGCCTCGAATCAGATCTATCGCATCGTAGGCTTCGCCGAGGATATTACCGAACACAAGCGGATCGAGGCCGAATTGATCGCCAGTGAGAGACGCTATCGAGTCCTGTTCGACGACAACCCGTCTATGTATTTCATGGTGGATGCAGCCGGATCCGTACTCTCCGTCAACCGTTTCGGAGCCGATCGGTTGGGCTACGAGGTTCATGATCTGGTCGGTATGTCCATCTTCAACGTGTTCCATCCGGACGATCAACAGGCCGTCCGCCGGAATCTCTCCGACTGCCTGTCCGAGGTGGGACAACCCAAGCGGTGGGAACTTCGCAAAGTCAGGAAAGATGGCGGCGTGATCTGGGTACGCGAAACGGCCCAAGCCGTGCGGGGACACGAACAGGCCCCAGTCATATTGATCGTCTGCGAAGACATCACTGCCATCAAAGAGGCGGAGATCGCCCTTCACGACAGCGAAGAGTTCAAAAACCAGATCCTGCACAGCAGCGCAGACTGCATCAAGGTTCTCGACCTGGAGGGGCGGCTGCAATATATGAACGATGCCGGGAAGACACTGCTGGAGATCAATGATCTCGGCACGTATACCGACAAACCCTGGTCTGAATTTTGGGAAGGCGATGATCGGGATGCAGCTTTAGCCGCGTTGGAAGCCGCCAAGGCCGGGGATATCGGAAAGTTCGTCGGCCTCTGCCCTACTACGACTGGACAAGCGAAGTGGTGGGATGTGCAAGTCACTCCTATGCTTGATACGCAAGGGCATTCCCGGCGTTTCCTGGCCATCTCGCGCGATATTACCGCCTACAAGCAGGTCCAAGAATCGCTGCGCACGAGCGAGGAACGGTTGGAACACGTCATCCGCGGCTCTCACGACGGGTTCTGGGACGGCCATGTGTTACCCGATCATCCCTGGTACGCGCCTATTACCCCTGTGTGGTGGTCCACCCACGTACGCGAAATGCTGGGATACAATGAAGAAGAATTCCCTGACATCCTGGGAAGCTGGACGTCCCGATTGCACCCGGAGGATCGCGAGGCAGTCTTCGAGCGACTGAACGCCTGCATGGAACAGGGCATCGCCCACTACGACGTCGAATATCGTTTCCTGAACAAGCAGAACGCGTATCAATGGTTTCACGCGCGCGCGGAAGTCGTTCAGCGAGACGCTCAAGGACGGGCCGTCAGGTTGGCCGGTGCCCTGCAAGATATCACTGACCGTAAAGAGACTGAAGCCCGATTGCGTCTCAGTGAAGAACGATTGCGTATGGCGCTCACCTCGTCCGAACTTGGCATCTGGGATTGGGACGTCGCTTCGGATCGTCTCTATTGGTCCGAGGACGTCGAACTGCTGTTCGGCTTGCCCCCGGGATCTTTTTCAGGCACCTACACCGACTATATCGGATTGATCTACCCGCTGGATCGCGGGGCCACTCTCACTCGTCTCGAACTCAGTCTTCGCGATCAGACCTCCGTCCATATTCGGCATCGCGTCGTATGGCCCGATAGCTCGATGCATTGGCTGGCATGGAGCGGACGGATCTATCGGAATGCCGACGGAGTCGCAACGCGCGTGCTCGGCATCGTACATGAGACGACAGGACGCGTGGACGAATGACGCGGCGACATTCGGCGACCTCACACCGGACAGGCTGATTCGACGAGGATGCAGATTGTGACATGTGTGTTCCTACACTTGACGGGGGCGACCAAAGTTTCAGGGCGCCTTCGGAAGAGGCTCTACTGGAGCCTGGTTCTATTCCTATTGGCCTTGCCGATCGCGAGCCCCGTCTTCGCGACGGACGTCATCATTCTCAAATCCTCCGATATCGCCGCCTACAATCAAGCCATCACTGGCTTCAAAGCCGCGATTCCACCCGGAACCAACCTCTCCGAATACGACTTACAGGGTGACCTTGAGAAAGGTCGAAAACTGGCTCGAAAGATCCGCGCATCTGATCCGGCACTGGTCTTCGCCGTCGGGCTGAAAGCCGCGAAAGCCGCGCAACTCGAGATTGTCGACATCCCGGTCGTGTACTCAATGGTGCTGGACCCGGCCAAATACGGGCTCAACGCCCAGAACATGACCGGGGTCCTGCTGGAGGTTCCGGCGGAACGGCAACTGGCCATGATCCGAAACCTGCTCCCGCAACTCAAACACATCGGCACGCTGTATGACCCGGCTAAGACATCGACGCTCATTGACGAAGCCAGACGTCTGCTGAAACCGAGCGGGACCGATCTTGTTCCCATGCAAATCAGCAGTGAGCGGGAGGTTCCCGGAAGCTTGCGTGCGCTGCTGCCCT
>WBZX01000683.1_pt2 | contig 28701 bp, 23 predicted proteins | sample 5204211 | NCBI WGS metagenome assembly WBZX01 (sample SAMN12344362, study PRJNA552823) | activated sludge metagenome | biome: Activated sludge suspended growth; feature: Nitrification reactor; material: Wastewater; isolation source: activated sludge from nitrification reactor of wastewater... | reverse complement strand
CTCGGCGTCGCTGCGCACCACTCGCATGCCGCGGCCGCCACCGCCCTTCGCGGCCTTGAGGATGATGGGCAGGCCGTGCTCGGCCACGAACGCCCGCACCTGCCCGGCATCGATGGTTGGCTCGGACGTCCCGGGCACCACCGGGACCCCGGCCGCGGTCGCGAGCTTGCGCCCCGCCGTCTTGTCGCCGAGCGCGTCGAGCACCTCGGCGGTCGGACCAACGAACACGATGCCGGCGCGCTCGCACGCCCGCGCGAAGTCGGCCCGCTCCGACAGGAAGCCGTAGCCGGGATGGATCGCATCGACCCCGTTGGCCTGCGCGATGGCGACGATGCCTTCGATGTCGAGGTACGCGGCGACCGGCGCACGTCCGCGACCGACGAGGTACGACTCGTCGGCCTTGTAGCGGTGCAGGTGCAGACGATCTTCGTGGCTGAAGACCGCGACGGTGCGAATGCCCAGCTCGGTCGCGGCGCGGAACACTCGAATCGCGATCTCACCGCGGTTCGCACACATCAGCTTGCGGATCGAGCGTCGCGCTACGGCCATGACGCCCACAAGCCTTGCCCACCCGGGGCCGATTGATCAACTGCCGCGAACGCGCCGACGGCCGCTCGCCCGCGGGCGCTGGTGCTGGTGTTGCAGCTTCGTCGCACGTGCGCGCGCGAGCACGCCCTCAGGGCGAGCGCATCGGGCTCGCGGGCACGCGGCCGTCACGGCCCGGAACAGAGAACTCGGGGCACCTCGGTTGACAGTCGCGGGGCCCGGGCGCTTCGATGGACGCGCCTCCCGAGGAGCTCTCCGCGATGTTCAGAGTCATCCACCACACCTGGAACTTCCGCGGCACCAAGGGTGGCCCGGCGATCCTGCGGCGACCGGTCGAGGGCCTGGCCCTGCAGCGCGACGAAGCCGCGTTCACCGTGCTGCGCGGGTTCGATCTCGGCTACGACGGCGGCGATCACCACCTGCGGCAGCTCGCCCTGCACTCCCAGGTCTCGGCCCCCGATGCGGCCGGCCGCGCCGAGCTACGCATCGAGGCGGGTCTGCGTGACGCCAGCGGCAACTGGGATGACGCCTACTCCGGCAACATCGAGGTCGACATCGTGGTCGCGCCGTCGTCGGCCGTGGTGCTGCGCAGCTCGATCGCCGTCGACGCGCCCGCCGGCACCAAGGGCCCGAAGTATGTGCCCGACCAGGAGAGCAACGCCTGGGACATGGAGAACGGCGCGACCGCGGTGTTTCTCTCGGGCTTCGAGGTCGGTTACACCAGCGGCGATCACCACGTGCAGCGCCTGCACGTCGCCGCACACCACCAGATGCGCACGCGCGGCAGCCAGCACCTGCGCCTCGCCTACGCCATGCTCGGGCTGCGTGACGCGTCGGGCAACTGGGACGACGGCTACGGCGGCGTGGTCGAGTCGACCCTCGTGCACATGATCGCGCCCGCGACCGTGGTGCAGGTCGGCCCGAACCGCAACTACGTGATCGACAGCAAGGAAGATCCGCAGGGCACGCCGCCGACCGCCGTCGGCAGCGGGCCGCAGCGTCCGAGCGCGAGCGTGGGGCTGCCCGCCGCCCGCGCCGGCGAGCCCGTCGTCGGCCTCCGCGCCTTCGCGGCCGGCTTCGGCAACGGCGATCATCACTTCGGCCAGCTGTACTGCCGATTGACCAGCGCGACCGTCGATGGCGAAGGACGCCTGGCGACGCGGTGGGAGCAAGGCCTGCGCGATCGCAGCGGCAACTGGGACGACCCGTACTGGTTCGCGGCCGCGGCCGAGGTGCTCGTCCCGCAAGGTTGATCGCGACTGCGACCGCCGCCGCTAAGACCTCAGGTCGGCGACGCGTGTTCGCCCCGGGCGGCGAGCCCCAGGGCGGCGCGCTCGAACACTTCGAGCGCGCCATCGCGGTTGCGTGCACCCGCGGGCGCGCGGAAGCTGCCCGCACGCCAGTGCACCCGACGCGCGAGCGTTCGTTCACGGAGGCAGAGGTCGAGCACGTTGTCGTCGACCGTGTCGGTGCCGTTGACCGCCACGTCGCCGAAGCCCGCGGGGTGCACCCGCTCGCCATCGGCGAGCTCGACCTCGACCGCCTCGAGATCGCCGTCGTCGACGTCGAGCAGCGTGTCGGTCCAGTAGCTGCGCAGCGACTGCTGTGCCTCGGGACAGTCGTGGCCGCCGGGCATGACCAGCAGTGGTCGTGGGCCCTCGGTGATGACGTCGACGTGCCCCGACGAACCCAGCAGCGGGCCGCCCTGCTCGTCCCACAGCCGCTCGATCACGACCACGTCGGTGGGTGGGCGCTCGAACGGATCGCCGAACTCGCCCCACAGCGTGACGGTGCGGTTCTCGTCGCTCTCGCTCGCGGGCGCGAGCACGGCCTGCTGCGCGCGCACCCGCGAGCCGTCGGACATCACGACCATGAACGCGCGCCCGACCAGGCTCGCCGCGTCGAGCTCGCGATCGAACACCACCACGACGGCATCCGCCGGCGGTGACGCGCCGACGTCGTCGTGGGCGAAGCGGGCGGCGACGATGCGCGATGGCGGCAGCGCGTCCTGGCTCGGGGTCGGTGCGACGTAGTCGATGCGCGGCTGCTCGCGATAGCAAGCCACCACCAGCGGCATCAGCCACGGCAGAGCCCACGTCGACGGCCGTCGGTGCACGTCCGCAGCATACGACAAGGCCCGGCGATCGAGCAGCTCTGGTAAGCTGCGCCGCCGCCATGCTGCACCTGCGACGTCGCACCGAGCCTGCATGGGGCGACGCCGCCATCGCGCAGCTCGACGAGATCCTGCTGGACCACGCGCACTGCGAGAAGAAGGCCGCCGCCACTGCGATCGGCCTGGTGTTCCGCTATCCAGAGCACGCCGCACTCGCGGTGCCGCTGGCGCGACTCGCCCGTGAGGAGCTCGAGCACTTCGAGCGGGTCGTGGGGCTCGTCGAGGCCCGCGGTGGCCGCTTCGGTCGCGCGGCGCCGGCCCCCTACGCGCCGCAGCTGCTCGCCGCGGTGCGGACCCGCGAGCCCGAGCGCGCGCTCGACACGCTGCTGTGCTGCGCGCTCATCGAGGCCCGCAGCTGCGATCGCATGCAGGTGCTGCACGCCGCGCTCGAGCGTGCACACGCGCGCGGCGACGCACGGATCGACATGGCCGTGGTCGAGCTCTACGGCGATCTGCTGGCGTGCGAGGCCCGCCACCACGGCGCCTACGTGGAGCTGGCACGCACGATCATCGACGATCGTGCGGTGGTCGACGCCCGCCTGCTCGAGCTGTCCGACCACGAGGCCGAGGTCATCGCAGCGGCGCCGGTGCTGCCACGGCTGCACGCCGCGATGGCCTGATCGATCCTCCGCAGGTAGGTCAGGCGCGCAGCAGCAGCACCGCGTAGCTGCCCAGGTTCGCCGGCTCGTAGCGCAGGCCGACCGCCGCGCCGGGCTCGAGCCGCGCCCAGTGGTCGGCCGGACAGGTCTCGACGAAGCGATGCACGCGCGTGCGCGAGGGATCGCGCTGGCGGTACGCGAACTCGTCGGCCGGCTGCTGCAGCGGTAGATCGGCCTCGACCAGCACCTCCATGATGTCGTGGGCGAACAACCGCCGCCGACGCTCGACGACGCGGGCCTCGACGAGTGCGCCACGGGCGAGCGCGCGCCGGCGGCGACGCAGTGCGAACGCCAGCATGGCCGCGTTGCGCACCCCCACCACCGTCACGAACAGCGGCGGGATGCTCATCAGCACCACCACCAGCACGCCAGCGCGGTTGTCGAACCAACCGTTGGCCTCGATCGGATAGGCGAACGCAGCCACCAGCAGCAGGCCCAGCGCGCCGAGCAGCGCCCAGAACCGCACCGACAGCGCGTCATGCGAGAGCTCGTCGGTGGCGCGCTGGATGCCTCGCATCGTCGCCAGCATGGCCGCCACACCGCCGACGACGAGCACGAAGATGACGACCGGCCATCCCATCATCCAAGAGTGTGCCCCACGGCATCGAGGCTCGCCAGTCGGCGCGGGTGTGATCTTCGAGCGCGCATGCTTGCCGGCTCGGGGGCTTCGCGGGCACGCTAGCTGCGGCACGATGAGCACCCACGAACCCCCGCGCAGCGGCGACGCCCCCGAGACCTCGAACCCGGCCGCACCGACCGCCACCTCCGCGACCGCGGGGGCCTCGGCGCCTGCACGGCCCTTTCGCGTGCTGGGACTGCAGCAGGTCGCGATCGGCTCGACCGACAAGCAGGCGCTGCGCTCGCTGTGGATCGACCTGCTCGGTGTGCCGGCCCACGGTCACTTCCGCAGCGAGCGCGAGAACGTCGACGAGGACATCCTCTCGCTCGGCGGCGTCGAGCTCGATCTGATGACACCGATCGACGCGAGCGCAGCGCCCAAGGTGCACGAGCCGGCGCTGAACCACATCGGGCTGTGGGTCGACGATCTCCGGGCCGCGGTCGCGTGGCTCGGCGAGCGCGGCGTGCGCTTCACCCCGGGGGGCATCCGCCGCGGCGCGGCCGGGCACGACGTCTGCTTCATCCACCCCAAGGGCAATCCAGACGCACCGCAGGGCGGCTGCGGCGTGCTCATCGAGCTGGTCCAGGCGCCTGCAGAGATGGCGGGCGCGGCGGTTTGATCGAGGCGGAGGGCTTTGCCAAGCTCGCAGGCGCCGCATGTCTGCCCGTCGCAGCTTCTATCCCGAGATCGAGCCCTTCGACGCCGGCATGCTGTCGGTCTCGGACGGCCACACCATCTACTACGAGCAGTCGGGCAATCCGACCGGCAAGCCGGTCGTGTTCGTGCACGGGGGCCCCGGCGGTGGCACCGACCCGAAGCAGCGTCGCTTCTTCGACCCGCGGGTGTATCGCATCGTGTTGTTCGATCAGCGCGGGTGCGGCAAGAGTCGCCCGCACGCCTCGCTCGAGGCCAACACCACCTGGCACCTGGTCGCCGACATGGAGGCGCTGCGCGGGCACCTCGGCATCGCCCGCTGGCAGGTCTTCGGCGGTTCGTGGGGCAGCACGCTCGCGCTGGCCTACGCACAGAAGCATCCCGAGCGCACCAGTGAGCTGGTGCTGCGCGGCATCTTCATGCTCCGTCGCAAGGAGCTCGAGTGGTTCTATCAAGAGGGCGCCAGCGCGATCTTTCCCGACGCGTGGGAGAAGTACCTCGCGGCGATCCCCAGCGACGAGCGCGGCGATCTGATCGCGGCCTACCACAAGCGCCTCACCGCCGCCGACCCCGGCGTGCGGCTGGCGGCCGCGCGCGCGTGGAGCGTGTGGGAGGCCAGCACCAGCTTCCTCTACCCGAGTGAGGACTTCATCACCCACGCCGGTGAAGACGCGTTCGCGACCGCGTTCGCACGCATCGAGTGCCACTACTTCGTCAACGGCGGCTTCTTCGAGGTCGAAGACCAGCTGCTGCGCGACGTCGAGCGCATCCGCTCGATCCCGTCGGTCATCGTGCAGGGGCGCTACGACGTCGTGTGCCCGATGATGTCTGCGTGGGACCTGCACCGTGCGTGGCCCGAGGCGCGCTTCGACATCGTGCCGGACGCCGGCCACTCGGCGTACGAGCCCGGTATCGTCCACGCGCTGGTCGAGGCCACCGATCGCTTCCGCGATCGCATCGGCGATTGACGGCCGCAGCCGCCGCGGGCGAAGCTCTCGCGCGCTCGTGGACGATCCGACGTTGTACCCGCACATCGAACCCTACGCCTCGGGGCTGCTGCGCGTCAGCGACGTGCACGCGCTCTACTGGGAGCAGTGCGGCAACCCCAACGGCAAGCCGGTGGTCTTCTTGCACGGCGGGCCCGGCGGTGGCATCGAGCCTCGACACCGACGCTTCTTCGATCCCCGGCACTACCGCATCATCCTGTTCGACCAGCGCGGCTGCGGCCGCAGCGTCCCGCACGCGAGCCTGGTCGACAACACCACCTGGGATCTGGTCGACGACATCGAGCGCCTGCGCGAGTTCGTGGGCGTGCCGCGGTGGCAGGTCTTCGGCGGCTCGTGGGGCAGCACGCTCGCGCTCGCCTACGCCGAGCGCCATCCCGAGCGCGTGACCGAGCTGGTGCTACGCGGCATCTTCACCTTTGCGGACGACGAGATGGCGTGGTTCTACGGCCACGGCACGCGCTGGCTGTATCCCGACGCGTGGGCCGCGTTCGAGGGCGCGATCGATGCCGCCGAGCGCGACGACCTTATCGCCGCCTACCACCGGCGGCTGTTGTCCGACGATCGCATCACCCGCGAGCAAGCTGCGCGCGCATGGAGCACGTGGGAGTGCAGCGTCGCCATGCTGCGGCAGGACCCGACGCTCATCGCCCACTGCGAGGACACCACGTTCACGATGGCGTTCGCGCGCATCGAGTGCCACTACTTCGTCAACCGCGGTTTCCTGAGCCACGGTCACCAGCTGCTCGACGGCGTCGACGCCCTGCGCCACATCCCGGGCGTGATCGTGCACGGCCGCTACGACGTCATCTGCCCGCTCCGCAACGCCTGGCGACTGCATCGCGCGTGGCCCGAGGCCGAGCTGGTGCTGGTCGAAGGTGCGGGCCACTCGGCCAACGAGGCCGGCATCGCCGCAGCGCTGCGTCGCGCCACCGATGGCTTCGCGCAACGTCGCTGAAGCGGCGTGGGGATCACTTCGTGCTCGCCGGCTCGGCGAGGGCTTCGTCGATGGACTCGATCCAAGCCTCGCGGTGCGGCGCCAGCTCGGGGTCGTGGTCGCCGAAGAAGTCGACCGCAGCCGCGGTGCCATGGACGACCTTGATCGGAGACCGACTCAGACGCAGCAACGACACCGCGGTGATGAAGCTGAGCTGCAGCGCCCCGGCGAACGAGCTGCGCGCGGGCCACACCGCGAACACGAGGCGATCGCCGCACTCCTTCCACAGCGCGAGCATCATCGCGCGGACCTCCGGGTCCATCCGCGGTCGCGGCGCTCGTAGCACCGCGAACACGTAGACCTTGCCTTCGAGCTGGGACAGGTGCTGCCGCAGGGCGTCGCGGAAGACCGCGAACGACGCGGCACTCGGCGCCTCGCGCGTGACGACCAGCAGCAGCCGCCCGAAGGTGGCAAGCAGTGCCTCGTCGTCGTCTCGAATCGTGCGCACGAGCTCTTGGTCCCCGTTCTTCAGCCGCCGATCGACACTTCGCGCAGGAAGCTGCGGCACTCGCCGTCACAGGCTTCGACGTCCTGCTCCTGCCATGCGGGGGTCAATGTGTTGTCCAGCACCAGCGAGGACTCTGCGTTGCGCACGGTCAGCTCGAAGCTGTCGGGCGCAACGTGCCAGCGGACGATGATCCGCGTGCGGCCATCGGCGGGCTCGCCCCCGCTGTCGGAGCCGCCGGCGACGCCGTCGTCGATGTAGGCCTCGGCGTCGCCGCTGCACTCGATCGCGTCACCCGGCGCGGTCGCGACCTCGACGGCACAGGCAGCACTGGCATCGGGTGAGCTGAGGCGGATGTCGTAGCTCGGGCTCGCGAAGGCGCCATCGGCCCCCATCGCGAGGAACTGCAGCTCGACGAACTCGCGGCAGCCGTCGTCGCATGGCTTGCAGCCGACGACGGGGGACAGCGCGATGCAGGACACGAGGAGGAGACGTTGCAAGGTCATGGTGAGGTCGATCCCAGGCGGTCGAGCACGAAGGCCTCGACGAGCGCGCGCTCCTCGAGCGAAGCGTAGCGGCCGCTGGCGCCGCTGTGGCCGGCGTCCATCTCGGTGCGGAGCAGCAGTTGCGAGCCCGCGGGGTGCTCGGCTTGCGCGCGCAGCTTGGCCACCCACTTCGCCGGCTCCCAGTAGCCCACGCGCGGGTCGTTCCACCCCGCGAGCACCAACATGTCGGGGTAGCGCTGCGCGCGGACGTTGTCGTAGGGGGAGTAGGCCATCATCCATGCGAACTGCTCGGGCAGCTCGGGGTTGCCCCACTCGTCCCACTCGCCGGCGGTCAGCGGCAACGAGGCGTCGCGCATGGTGTTGATGACATCGACGAACGGCACGTCGGCGATGGCGACCCGGAAGAGCTCCGGATGACGGGTCACCACCGCGCCGATCAGCAGGCCGCCGGCGCTGCCGCCTTCGATCGCGATGCGACCGCGCGCGGCGTCGCCGTGCTCGACGAGGAACTCGGCCGCGGTCACGAAGTCGTCGAAGGTGTTGTGCTTGGCCGCGAGCTTGCCGGCCTCGTACCACGCGCGGCCCAGCTCGCCGCCGCCGCGCACATGGGCGATGGCCACGGCGACGCCGCGGTCGAGCAGCGGCAGCGCGGTGTCGTCGAACGAGGCTTCGTACGGCGAGCCGTAGGCGCCGTAGCCCTGCAGGTACAGCGGCGCGGGCCGAGGCGCATCGCGCCGGCGCACCAGCGTGATGGGCACCCTCACACCATCGGGCGTGGGCGCCTCGAGCCGCGTGAGCTCGTAGCGAGAGGGCTCGAACTGCGGCACCGCATCGCGCTTGCGCAGCTCGAGCTTGCGGGTCGCGAGATCGTAGTCGAAGACGGTGTCGGGCGTGACCGGCGAGCTGTAGCGCAGCCGGATCGAGTGGCTGCGGTAGTCGTGCGCCGTACCGACGCTGGCGTCGTAGGCGACGTCGGGCCACGCGATGGTGTGGTGCTCGCCCTTGCGGTCGAAGATCCACACCTGCGGCAGCCCACCTTCGCGACCACTGACGACGACGTGGTCGGCGAGCACCTCGAGCCCATCGAAGCTCGCGCCGGGGTCGGGCTGCGCCACCGTCCGCCAGTGGGCACGGCCCGGCTTGCGCAGGCTCGCGCGCTTGAGCGCGAACTCGGGTGCGCCGTCGTTGGTCAGCACGTACAGCGCGTCCCCCTGCGGCGCGACCTGGTACTCGATGCCCCTGCGGCGGGGCTCGACCATGCGCCACGGCGCGCTCGGACGCCGGGCCGGCACGAAGCGGACCTCGCTGGTGATCTGGCTGGAGGACGCCACGAACAACCAAGCATCGTCCAGCGAACGCCAGATCGAGAGCGAGAACTGTGCGTCGGGCTCCTCGAGCACCAGCTCCGCGCGCTCGGGTTGTCCCGGATCGACCCGCCAGATCTGATGGTCGCGGTGGGCCTCGTCGAGCCGCGAGTAGAAGAGCGTGTGGCCATCGTTGGCCCATACCAGCTCACCGCCGATGTCACCGGTCGCAGGCTCGCCCTCGCGCGCGGGTTCGGCCCCAAACTGGGCCTGCAACGCGCCGGTGGCGATGTCGGCGACGAAGACCCGGTAGCGCTCGTCGCCCCGCAGATCCTCCGTCCATGCGATGCGGCGGTGATCGGGCGAGATCGCGAACGCGCCGACGCTGTAGTGATCGTGACCCGCGGCGCGCGCGTTGGCGTCGAGCACGACCTGCTCGTGCGCGGGATCGAGATCGCCCTTGGGGCGGCGCAACGAGACGTCGTACTCCTGGCCGTCGGCGACGCGCTCGAAGTACTCCCAGTCGCCCCACGGGACCGGCACCGAAGTGTCGTCCGCGATGATCCGCGCGCGCAGCTCACCCAACACCGTCTCGCGCAGCGCCTTGGTCGGGGCCAGCACGGCCTCGGCGTAGCGGTTCTCGGCCTCGACATAGGCCCGCACCCGGGGGTCGTCGCGATTGCGCAGCCAGGCATAGGGATCGACCAGCGTGGTGCCGTGCAGCTCGGTCGTCACCGGCTCGCGCGGGGCCACCGGAGCGGTCGGCGTCGCGCTGCCATCGTCGGCAACGACAGGGTTCGCAGCGGCCGCCCCCGGCGGCGTGCGACAGGCGACCACGCCCAACGCGAACGCCAACGTCGGGGCGAACGAGCGCTGCCGGTTCACGCGCCGGCCAGCCACTGCGCGACTTGCCGCGCGTAGTACGTCAACACCAGGTCGGCGCCCGCGCGGCGGATCGCAGTGAGACTCTCGATCGCCACCCTCCGCTCGTCGAGCCATCCGCGCTCCGACGCCGCCTTGAGCATCGCGTACTCGCCACTGACCTGATACGCGGCGACCGGCAGCGCGGTCGCGTCGCGGACCCGTGCGATCACGTCGAGGTAGGCGCCAGCGGGCTTGACCATCACCATGTCGGCGCCCTCGTCCTCGTCGAGCACGACCTCGCGCATCGCCTCGCGCACGTTGCCCGGGTCCATCTGGTAGGTCTTCTTGTCGCCGTGCTTGGGCGCGCTGTCGAGCGCGTCGCGGAACGGGCCGTAGAACGCCGAGGCGTACTTGGCGGTGTACGCGAGGATCGAGACCTCGGTGAAGCCCTCGGCGTCGAGCGCATCGCGGATCGCACCCACGCGGCCGTCCATCATGTCCGACGGCGCGATCACGTCGCTGCCGGCCTTGGCCTGCGCCAGCGCCTGGCGGCACAGCACCTCGATCGTCTCGTCGTTGAGGATGCGACCGTCGGAAGCGACGATGCCGTCGTGGCCGTCCGAGGAGTACGGATCGAGCGCGACGTCGGTCACCAGCATCACGTCGGGCCAGCGGGCCTTGAGGCTGGCGACCAACGTGGGAATGAGACCGTCGGGGTTGTGGGCCTCGCTGCCGTGCGGGTCCTTCAGGCGCTCCTCGACCGCGGGGAACAGCGCGATCATCCGCACACCGACATCACGGGCACGTTCGACCTCCGCCATCAGCGAGCGCGCGCACAGGCGGGCGCAGCCCGGCATCGACGCGATCGGCACGTCGCCGTCGCCGGCGTGGACGAACAGCGGATAGACGAAGTGCTGCGGGCCCACCGTGGTCTCGCGGCAGGCGGCGCGAATGGCCTCCGACTTGCGATTGCGACGCGGCCGTTGCCGCTGCTCGAAGTGCACCATGGCGCTTTCCTTAGCACGGCGACCGCCGCAGTGCGGCGCGGTGGCTCACCATCGTCGAATCCGCGGCCGCGAAGCGCCAGCGCCGGGCGCGGTCGCGCGCGGTCGCGAAGTCGATGCCGATGCGACGGCCCTCCAACACGCCCGAAGGCGGCGCGCCGGCTTCGATCACCAGGCCACCGGGCCGGTACAGCGGGTGCTCGGTCCAGGTGGTGTCGAGCTCGAGCGCGGCGCCGACCTTGCCGGGCCCGGCGAGCAACGCCGGCCCCTTCATGCCGCCGCGGCGACGCTGCACGATCGCGAGCCCCTCGACCGGCTCGCACGCACGCACCAGCACTGCCGCGGCCTCGTGCGGTCCGCCCGCGACGACGTTGAGCATGTGGTGCAGGCCGTAGCAGAGATAGACGTACGCGCGACCGGGCGGTCCGAACAGCGCAGCCGTGCGGGCGGTGCGACCGGCCCGGGCATGGCACGCGGTGTCGCCCGGCCACGCGTAGGCCTCGACCTCGGTGATGCGCAGCGCGACCGGCCCGCGACGGATGACCTGACCGAGCAACGCCCGCGCGACCACGACCACGTCGCGATCGTAGAAGGACAGCGGCAGCAGCGGCATGCGGTGGGCTCCGCGGGCGCTCACGGCGGCAGCGACAGACCCACGGCCCGCGCAACCTCGTCGCGGTACGAATGCCACGCCGGCAGCACCCGCTGCATCGCGGCGACCACCGCGGTCCGCCGCGCGGTGTCGGTGAAGTCGAGCACGATGCGCCAGGCGGCGCGCCGGTGATCGCCCTCGACCATGCGATGGGCGCGGACCAGCTCGAGGTGCTGCAACGGCAAACCGTAGTGCTTCACCAGCGGGTGCTCCGACAGCGGCGGCTCGGGCCGCTTGGCGGCGCCGTCTTCGATCTCGCCGCGCTCGTACTCGGTGCCCTCGAGGAAGATCGTCGTGACCGCGGCGGCGATGTCCCAGCCCGCCGCGAGCGTGCAGCGATCGAGCTCGTCACGGTAGGCTTGCGCCGCCGGCTGCAGCATCACCGCCTCGAACCGCGCGACGTCCATGCCGAGCCCACGCGGGTACTCGAGGAACATCTCGGCGTGCGGCCGCCCCCGCGACAGCTTGCCGGTCTCCTCCTCGAACAGGTTCTCGGCCAGCTCGGCGCGCGCGGCCGCGATCGGGCACTGCACGTAGGCCCGCCCCAACAGCACCGCGAAGTCGCGGATGTAGACCGCGTACTCCTGCTCGAGATGCAGGTGCAGCCGCGCGCGGTCGACCTGGCCACTGGTGAACAGCGGCCAGGCCCAGTGGCGCTTGCGCTCCATGACCGACAGCAGCGCCTCTCGGAAAGCCTCGCGATCCATCGCGCGCTCGATCATACACGCCCGCCGGCCCTTCCGGCCGCTCGGATCGCGGCCCTTGCCGCGGCCGCGCCCACGCGGGCAGACTGACGCGCGTGATCGTGCTGTCCGACGAGCGCGAGCAGGCGTGGGCCGAGCGCTTCCTGCTGTCGATCTCGCCGCTGTGGATCCTCGCGGTCGCGTGGGTGGTGCTCACCGGCGTGCTGCGAACCTGGGACGACGCCCACTACCTCGCGTTCGGCTGCGCGACGGCGGCCCCGGCCGCGATCGGCCCGCTGCTGGTCCGTGGCCGACCCGATCGCGACCGCCCGGCGTGGCAGTCGTGGTGGTTCAAGCTGAACCTGTGGGTCGCGATCGTGGTCGCGTTCGGCACCTACTTCGGCACCCACTACTTCTTCGACTTCATGGGCATGCGCTACGCCTTCGGTGCGCGCTGGACCTTCGAGGCGGTCGGGCTCGGCCACAGCGGGCAGCGGGTGCCGGTGTTCATGTATCCGCTGACCCACGCGTACTTCATGACTTACTTCGTGGTGCTGCTGGTCGCGGAGCGCACGCTGGTCACGCGGCTGCGGCTGGGCCGGCTGGGTCGCGCGCTGGTGGTGCTCGGGTTGGCCTACGCGATCGCGTTCGCCGAGACGTTCTTCATGGCCACCGAGCTGCTGCGCGACCTGTTCGAGTACGGCCAGCGTCAGCGCATGCTCGCGGTGGGCTCGTTCGGGTACGCCGTGTACTTCGTCATCGGCCTGCCGATGGCGCGGCGGATCCGGCACGACACGCCGGTGTCGCAGATCGTGATCGAGTCGCTCGCGACCTGCATGGCGATCCTGGTCGCGCTCGAGCTGTGGGCGCAGCTCATCGGCCCGCTGTGAGCGCGCGTCAGCGGTGGGTCTGCTTGGCCTGCCACTCGCGCCACTGACGATCGGTGCCCATCAACCGATCCCAGATGCCGAAGAACGAGCCGAGGCAGCCCTTGGCGGCGTACAGGTGGTGGAACGCGTGGCGACTGGCCACGCGCGTGAACGCGTAGCCACTGTGGGCCTCGACGGTCTCGTAGACCCGCACGAGCACCCACAGGCCGAAGGTGAACAGGTGCGCACCGAACAGCACCGGCGGCAGCATGAACGAGACCAGGTTGGCGGCGACCTCGACCGGGTGCGCGTACTCGGAGGCGTGGCCACGCACGTGACGGAAGGTGTGGTGCTGCACGTGGATCGCACGGAACCACGCCGGGCGGTGCAGCAGCCGGTGACTCCAATAGAAGAGCGTGTCCTGCAGCACGATGAACGCCAGCAGCTGCCACGCGATCTCGAGCAGTCCCGGCAGCGGTGCGCCGTGGTGGCCGCCCATCGCCGCCCACGCGGGGTAGATCGCGAACGCCGTCACCGGCAGCAGCAGCACGTGGCCGCGCAGCACCTCGAGCACGGCCTTGCGCGAGAGTTCATCGGGCGGCGCCTTGCCCTCGGCGACCTGGAAGCGGCGGGCGAAGCCGCGGCGGAACATCAGCCCGAACGCCGCCCAGGTCGCGAAGAACGCCAGCTCGTGGGCGCCCCACACCACCAACGTGAACCACCAGCGCTCGGGCATCGTGACCGCGATCCTGGCGCGGGCACGGTGCGCGCGCAAGTCGAGGGCGACGTCACGCGTGGCCGTCGATCCAGCGCCGCACTTCGAGCAGCAGCGGATCGTCGGGTGGCAGCTCGGCCGACGCCGCACGGGCGTGCACGAGCGCCGCGCTCGGGCTCGATGCCCACTGCATGCGCGCGAGCGCAAAGCTGGCGCGGCCCCGGGCGTGGTGATCGAGCGGGCGCATCACCGCCAGCGCCGCCTCGAGCACCGGCTGCTGCCCGCCCTGGCCCCGCTCGTAGCGGACCTCGGCCAGCAGCGCGATCGCAGCGGCATGATCGGGGTGCGTGGGCCCGGGGTCGTCGCGAAGCACCGCCTCGGCCTGCTCGAGACGTGTCGCGGCCTGGTCGAGATCGGCCCGCGAGAGCCACAGCTCGCCCTCGTGCATGCGCACCACCGCAGCGAGCGGGTGCCGCGAGCCGAGCGCCGCATCGACGCCCTCGCGCGCGCGGGCAAACTCGGCCGTCGCGACGGCCCAGTCGCGCTGACGCAGGGCGACGAGGCCCTTGATGTCGGCGACCCCGAAGACATGCGGATGCCCGGGCCCGACCACCGCGACCAGCTCGGGCTCGGCCGCAGCGGCCGCGGTCGCGGCCTCGGCGATGCGGTCGTCGAGCAGCAGCGCCTGGGCGAGGTTGGCGTGGACGATCGCAATGCGTCGTCGGTTCGACTCGGGATCGCGGCCGAGGATCGCCAGCGCGCGTTCGAGCGCCGGCTTCGCGCTGCGTCCGTCGTGGCGCTCGAGGTGGACGTTGCCGATGTTCATCACGTAGTCGGCCAGGTACGGGTGCTCGGCGCCGAGCGTGCGCTCGCCGAGCGTGAGCGCGCGCTCGAACTGCTGCAGCGCGTCGTCCCACTTGCCCTGCTGCAGCAGCACGACGCCGAGGTTGTTCACGAAGGTCCGCAGGCGCGGGTCGTCCTCGCCGTACGCGATGATCACCAGTCGCTGGGCGCGGCGGTACTGCTCGATGGCACCGTCGTAGTCGCCGCGCGCGCTGGCGATCGAGCCCAGGCACGCGGCCAGGGTCGCCGTCATGCCGCCGTCGACATCCGCGCGTGCAACCGCGGCTTCGGCCCCGGTCGCGAGCGAGGTCGCCTCGTCGAGCCGTGCCTGCCGCACGCCGACGTTCTGCACCAACGCATTCCACGCCCGCGCCGCGATGAGGTCGTGCCGGCCCACGGTGGCGGCGTGGATGGCCGCGCGGTAGGCCGCCTCGGCGCGCTTGGGGTCGTCGTCGATGGCGTCGCCGAGCGCCAGCTGGGCCTCGGCGACGAGCGGCTGGTAGCCGAGCTCCTCCGCCTGCGCAGCCAGCTCGGCGGCGCGCGTGCGCGCGGCATCGTAGCGCCCGGACTCGACCTGCGCCCCGACCTGCGCGAGCGCCCGGCGCAGCTCGTCGACGCGCGCGCGCGTGCGCGGATCGTCGGGCAGCTGCAGCTCGTCGCGTAGGCGCTCCTCGTCGCTGCACACCGCGACGGGCGTGAGGTTCGCGACCGTCAGCACCGCGCGCTCCACCACGCCGGTGTCGGCGGCTGCGAGCACGTCGATCACTGCGTTCATGCCGTCGAGCCGTCGCTCGAGACACGACATGCGCAGGTCGAACAGCGCCTGTGACTGCGTAGCCTCGATGTGGGTCGCCGTGCAGCTCGATCGCCACATCGCGATCCAGTCGTCGCGGTAGCGATCGAGGGTGTCCTGCACCGTCCGCAAGCTCGCGTCGGCGAAGCTGTGGCCGACCGCGCCGAAGGCGGTGACGACCGCCTGTCGACGCGCGTCGCTCCACGCGACGGTGGCGGCCGCCGGTGGTTCGCCGCAATCGACGGCACCGGCGCGGCTCCTCGGCAACGCCGCGATGCCCAGCACCGCCACCGCGAGCACGCCACCGCCCGCCAGCCACAGCGCCCGGCGCGGCACCTCGAGCGCGGTCAGCAGCTCGGCCATCGAGGGGTAGCGCGCGGCGGGATCGGGCAGCAGCGCGCGCTTGAGCGCCGCCCGCACGCGGCCGGGCACCGCGTTCTCGCCCGGAAAGCGCACCTCGCCGGCGCGCTTGGCCGCGAGCATCTCCTCGTAGCCGTCGGGGAACGGCCTGACTTGGTAGAGCGCCTCGAACAGCGTCACCGCGAAGCTGAACTGATCGCTGCGCGCGTCGGCGCGATGCCCCGCGTGCTGCTCGGGCGCCATGTACGCCGGCGTGCCCATCACCGAGCCGCCGTCGGTGACGTGCATCGACAGTGCGGCGTCGCGCGCCCGCGCCTTGGTCTCGCTGATCGCGGTCGAGCGCTCGAGCGCCGCGCGCTCGATCATCGCCGAGCGTTCGATCACCCCCGAGCGATCGATGACGCCGGTGCGGTCGACGCCCTCGACCGGATCGGCGGGTCCGCCGAACACCGCGATGCCGAAGTCGACCACCCGCGCGACGCCGTCACGATCGATGATCACGTTGGCGGGCTTGAAGTCGCGGTGGACGATGCGCGCGCGGTGGGCCGCGGCCAACGCTCGACCGGCACCGGCGAGGACCCCGACGATCTCCCGCCATGGTCGCCGCGCCTCGGCCAACCACCGCGTGAGCGTGCGGCCGCGGATGTACTCCATCACCACGAACACCTGGCCGGCCTGCTCGCCGACCTCGTAGACGTGCACGAGGTTGGGGTGCGAGACCTGGGCCAGCGCCTGCGCCTCGCGCAGCAGTCGCGCCGAGGAGTGCGACGGCTCGTCGGGGCGATCGGGTCGCAGCAGCTTGATCGCGACGCGGCGATGCAGCTTGGGATCGTAGGCGAGGTAGACCCGCCCCATGCCGCCCTCGCCGAGGGTCTCGATGATGCTGTAGTGACCGATGCGCGGGCCCGAGGCCGTGTCGGTCGATCGCCGTCGCGGCTCGCCGCCGTCGGGCGGACGCTCGTCGGTATCCCCCTTGGTCACCTTACAGCGGACGAGGATGCACGAAAACCGGCACGCACGCGCCCCCGGATGGGGCGCCCGCGGCCGGGCTCGCGTGACGTCCAAGCCGTGACGTCGACGACGTTCACCCCATGTGGGCGATGACGTCGGTGCCGAACTCGCTGCACTTTCGCAGCGTGGCGCCCTCCATCAGGCGATGGAAGTCGTAGGTGACCTGCTTGGCTCCGATCGCGCCGTCCATGCCCTTGATCACCAGATCAGCGGCCTCGGTCCAGCCCATGTAGCGCAACATCATCTCGCCCGAGAGGATCACCGAGCCGGGGTTGACCTTGTCCTGGCCGGCGTACTTCGGCGCGGTGCCGTGGGTCGCTTCGAAGATGGCCGCGCCGGTCACGTAGTTGATGTTGCCGCCCGGCGCGATGCCGATGCCGCCGACCTGGGCCGCGAGCGCATCGGAGATGTAGTCGCCGTTCAGGTTCATGGTCGCGATCACCGAGTACTCGTTGGGTCGCGTGAGGATCTGCTGCAGGAACGCGTCGGCGATGACGTCCTTGACGACGACCTCGTGACCGTCCTTGCGGATGATCTGCCACGGGCCACCGTCGAGGTCCGACGCGCCGTACTCGGTCTTGGCCAGCTCGTAGCCCCAGTCGCGGAAGCCACCCTCGGTGTACTTCATGATGTTGCCCTTGTGCACGAGCGTGAGGCTGGGCAGCTTGTTCTCGAAGGTGTACTGCAGCGCGGCGCGGACCAGGCGAGCGGTGCCCTCCTGCGAGACCGGCTTGATGCCGATGCCGCTGGTCTCGGGGAAGCGGATCTTCGCGTAGCGCGAGCCGAAGTGCTCCTTCATCAGCGCGAGGAAGGTCTTGCAGTCGTCGGTGCCGGCCTGGAACTCGATGCCGGCGTAGATGTCCTCGGTGTTCTCGCGGAAGATGACCATGTCGACCGCCTCGGGCTTCTTGACCGGGCTGGGCACGCCGGCGAAGTGGCGGACCGGTCGCAGGCACACGTAGAGGTCGAGCGACTGACGCAGCGCGACGTTCAGCGAGCGGATGCCACCACCGACCGGCGTCGTCAGCGGGCCCTTGATGCCCACGAGGTACTTGCGGAAGGCGTCCATGGTCGCGTTCGGCAGCCACTCACCGGTCTTGGTGTGGGCCTTCTCGCCGGCCAGCACCTCGAGCCACTCGATCTTGCGCTTGCCGCCATAGGCCTTCGCGACCGCGGCATCGAACACGCGCACCGACGCGGCCCAGATGTCGGGACCGATGCCATCGCCCTCGACGAACGGAATGATCGGATCATCGGGCACCGAGAGCCCGGCGGAGGTCATCGAAATCGCATTGCCCATGTCGCTTCTCCGTGACCGGCCAGGGCGCATGCCGCCTCCTCGCGAAGCGGGCGGTCCTTGGGCCAGCGGCCGGGGTATACCAAAGCGCTCGCGCCGGGCGCCAGCCTGGCCGCTCGTGCGCCAGGCGCACGTGCACGCGACTTTCGCCCAAGGGCGCTGCAGCGGCGCTACGATGGCAGCCATGCGATGGGGATGGGCGGAGCTGACGGCGGCGTGCGTGATGGTCGGTGGCTGCGGCGGGGGCGGCTCGCGGGCCGAAGGTGACGGCACCGACACCGGATTGCCCTCGACGACCGCGAGCACGACGGCCACCACCTCGGCCACCACCGCCGACGATGCCAGCGCGACCGGCAGCACCGCCGCGACCGACGCAACCGGCGTCGCCGACAGCACCGGCGAAGCGCCAAAGTTCGACGTCGGCGGCAACGCGGGCGACATGGCGGTGAGCTGCGGCGACGGCAAAGGTGGCGGCACCGACTTCTCGTACATCTGGGTCGCCGACAGCGGACAGAACGCAGTCTCCAAGATCAACACGCAGACCCTCGTCGAGGAGGGCCGCTACCTGGTGCACCCCGGCAACGGCAACCCCTCCCGCACGTCGGTGAGCCTCTCGGGCGACGTCGCGATTGCCAACCGCAACGGCGGCGTGACCAAGGTCTACGCCAACCTCGACGACTGCGTCGACGACAACGGCATGCCCGGCCTCCAGACCTCGAGCGGCGGCGGCGACGTGCTGGCGTGGGACCTCGAGGAGTGCGTCGCGTGGCACGTGCCGATGGCCTACTCCACCCAGCGTCCGATCGCGTGGTCACCCGGCGTGTTCGACGAGCCCAGCTGCTCGTACCACGACGAGAAGGTGTGGACCACGGGCGCGCAGGCCGGCATCTCCGGCTCGGTCGTCACCACCGTCATCGACGGCGACACCGGCGTGATCGAAGAGGAGATCGCGATGCCGGAGATCCAGATCGGCTCGTTCGGCCCCTACGGCGCGGCGTTCGATCCCAACGGCGACTACTGGTTCGTCGACTCCGGCAACGACGGCCCGGTGCAGGAGCTGGTGCGAGTCGACCACGTGACCTTCACCTACGACATCTGGATGACGCCATCGATCTCGCCCTACGGCTTCGCGGTCGACACGCTCGGTCGGCCGTGGATCGCCGGCTACGCCGGCGGCGTCTCGCGCTTCGATCCGGTCACCGAGAGCTTCGACACCAACACCCAGATCACCGGCCTGGGCATCCAGGAGGACGCCGACGGCATCATGTGGATGGCCCACTATCCGTGGGACTGGGAGGGCGTCTACGGCATCGACCGCGACACCATGATGGTGGTCGACATGATCCCGCTGCCGTCGCAGCTGGCCAAGGGCGTGAGCATCGACTTCTTCGGCTACGTGTGGGTCGTCGATCAGGGCACCTCGGCGTTCCGCATCGACAAGGACTCCCACGCCTTCGACACGTTCTCGGGGCTCACGAGCCCGTACACCTACAGCGACATGACCGGCTGGGGCCTCAAGAACGTCACCAACCCCGAGGGCTGACGTGTCGGCGGCCGCCCGCCGCCGCCGACATCGCGGGTGCCCCTTCAGGTGTCGTTGCCGACGCAGACGTCGCTCGAGCACATGCCCGAGCAGCACTGCTCGTTGGCGCTGCAGGCCTGGTCGGCGACCCGACAACACAGTCCGGTTTGGTTGTCGCACTCGCGGTTGGTGCCGCAACACTCGTCGTCGCTGGTGCACTCGGTGCCGATGCCGACGCTGTTCGTGCAGCACACGTTCGGCCCCAGCTCGCAGTTCAGCACCCCGCAGCAGTCGCCGTTGTTTGCGCACGTGTCACCGAGCGTCTGGGTGCAGCACTGTCCGCCCTCGCACGTGAGCGTGCCGCAGCACTGCGCGGCGCCCGTGCAGGTGTCGGTGACCTCGTTGCCACAGCACATGGTGGTGTCGAAGGTGCAGTCGTCGGCGCAGCCGAGCGTGCCGCCATCGAAGCCCTGCATGTTGCAGGTGCCCGGGACGTTGGTGGTGTCGCACTGCTCGCTGCCGTCGAGGATGCCGTTGCCGCAGTAGTCGCAGCCCGAGAGATCGAGCTGACAGCTGGCGTTGCAGGTCGGCGTGCCGCTACCGGTGCCGCAGGTGGCCCCGCCGATGTCGGCGCCATCGCAGGCCTCGCCGCCGTCGCGGATGCCGTTGCCACAGTCGCCGCAGCCGCCCTCGTCGAACCCACAGCCGACGCAGGCCAGTGCGCCGGAGTCGTGGCCGAGCGACACACACGTTGCGCCGGCGAGATCGCTGCCGTCGCAGGACTCGATGCCGGTGGCAGCGTTGTCGCCGCAGTTGCTGCAGCCGTCGAGCACGAACGCGCAGCCGGAGCACGACAGCGTGCCGAAGTTGTACATGCCGCCGCCGAAGACCTCGGCGCAGCCGATGCTCGGGGGCCCGTCGCACTGCTCGTCGCCGTTGACGAAGTTGTCGCCGCACGCCGGGCTCTGGCACGCCGGCGTGCAGCTGTCGTACGGATCGGCGTTGCCGTCGTCGCAGTCCTCGCCGGGATCGACCTGACCATCTCCGCACGACGCACCACCACAGCTGCTGCTGCAGCCGTCGCCGTCGACGAGGTTGCCGTCGTCGCACATCTCGTTGGCGCCGAGGTAGCCGTCGCCGCACACGTTGAACTGGCAATCGTCGCGGCAGCTGTTGCCGCCGCCGTTGCCGGGCCCATCGTCGCAGGCCTCGCCGGCGTCGACGACGTCGTTGCCGCAGCTGCCACTAGCGCCGCTGTCGCTGCTGCTGCTGCCGTCCACGACGCCGCTGTCGACCGCGCCGACGCTGCTGCCGCTGCCGCTCGAGGCCGGCCCCGAGCTCGCGCTGCCGATCGTGCCGGTCGGATCTTCGAGCGGATTGCCGGTGCACGCCGCCAGCCACAGCATCGAGATGCCCATCACGCCCATCACGACTCGATGCGCGCCGGCAACACCGACGTGCCCTCGCCCCCCAGTGCAGCGTCGCTCGGAGCTCATGCGTGAAATCCCAGGCCAACCACGCTGCCCGAGTTTGTCGCCGCGGTCGAGTCCGAAGTAGTCTAAGGTGAATCGTGCGCGAGGGATGATGGGCTGGGAGCAGGCCACGCATGGCGAACGACGACGTGCGCGCCTGGGCGTACGTCGCGTGCGGCCGGTGGTGCTCGCGCAAGCGATGATGCTCACGCTCGGCTGCTACGAGGTCCCCGCGCCGACGTGGGTGCTCGACGAGCACGCGCGTGGCTACGGCGTGCGCATCGAGGTCGTCGCGACCGGCGAGCTCTCGAGCGCGCTGTTGCTGCCGGTGCCCGCCGATCGTCGTCGCGTCGAAGCGCTGCCGGGTGACACCGTGTCGTTCGCGCTGCTGGCGGCCGACGCCACGTCGGTGCTCGGCAACGACGCGCTCGATCCGGCGTTCTGGGTCTGCGTGGGCTGCCGCAGCTTCGTCCCCGCGGGTGCGCCCATCACCTGCGATGGGACCCTCGCGACCCTGCTCGACGGCTGTCTGGTGGGCCGCGGCGCCGACGTGCGAATGACCCTGCCCACGGTGGTCGACGCCGCCGACCTGGCGCTGGTCCGGAGCCCGCGGGTCGTGGCGATCGCGGGCGTACCCGGTGAGGCCACCACCGACGCGTGCATCGACGCGTACTTCGCCGACCAGCGCGACGACTCCCTGCGGCAGTGCGTGCTGGCCAGCAACCAGGTCGCGCTGGGGCCCTGGTGGCTGCTGGCACCGCTGCTCTCGCCTGATCTGCAGCAGGCCGGCGTGCTGGGCGAGCACCCCGAGCTCGCGCTGCAAGTGCCCGACTTCAACCCCGAGGTCGAGCGCTTCGCGGTCTACATGGGCGCGTCACTCGCCGGTGGCTACGGCCTGCATGACGCCGGCGATGTGATTGCCGCGCCCACCGGCCAGGTCGTGACGCTCGTGTTCGACGCCGACCCGCGCGACGCACAGCGGTGGGTGGCCGTCGACGCCGAGGGCAACACCGTCGACCAGCGTCAGTTCGTGCAGACGCGGTGGTTCGCCAACATGCCACTCGACGGCGTCACCTCGGCGTCGTCACCGGAGTTCAGCTTCCGTACCCCGTCGGAGCCCGCGTCCCTGCGGCTCGACATGGTGGCGTGGGACGGCCGCGCGGGCCTCGCGGTGGGTTCGCTCGACTTCGACGTGCGAGATGCGGCGCCCTGAGCCAGTGCACTCGCTGCGCGCGTCGCTGCGCGTCGCGCTGGCGTTCGTGACCGCACTCGTCGTCGCCGGTACGACGCACGAAGCACTCGCGGCCGACCCGTGCAGCGAGGGCACCGCGTGTACGGCCGTGCGCGGACGCGTGCGGCGAGCCGGCGACCGCACACCGCTGTCGTCGGCGCGGGTGTTGGTGGTACCCGAGCCGAGCGCGCGCAAGCCCGGCGAGCTGCCCGCGCGCCTGCACCTGCGCGAGCAGGACGAACCGGCGTGGCTGCTCGCGGCCCAGACCGACGCCGACGGCAACTACGCGCTGCCGGCGGTGCCAGCGGGGCGCGTGCGCATCGTCGTGCTCGCCGACGGCTTCGAGCGCCACGAGCGGATCGAGCTGGTGCGTCCCGGTCGCGCCGTGACGACCGTGTTCCTGCGCCCGCTCGAGGGCAACCCCTACCGCACGGTGGTCAATCAGAGCGCGCCGGCCACGACCGCGGCCGAGCCGGTGACAGGCCGCGCGCTCGAGCGCGAAGAGATCGCGACCATGCCCGGCACGCAGGGCGACCCGCTGCGCGCGGTGCAGAGCCTGCCGGGGGTCGGCCGCTCACCCGGCGGCGTCGGCTTCCTGGTGCTGCGCGGCGCCTCCCCGACGCAGTCGCGCGTGTTCTACGGTGAGCACCCGATCCCGCGGGCGTTCCACGTGCTCGGCTTCACCAGCGTGATGCAGGCCGACGTCATCGACAGCCTCGAGGTGCAGCCGAGCACGTTCGCGGTCCGCTACGGCAACGCCACCGGCGGCGTGGTCTTGCTGCAGCCGCGACGGGGTCGGCGCGACGGCGTGCACGGCCACGGCAAGGTCGACCTCATCTCCGCCAGCGCCCACGTCGAGGGCAAGCTCGGGCGCGGCACGTTCCTCGTCGGCGGTCAGCGAGGCTACGTCGACGCGGTGCTGCGCGTGGCCGAGAAGGTCGATCCCACCGCCGTGTTCGCGCTGCCGCGCTACTTCGACTACCAGGCGCAGTACGACCTGCCGCTGCGCAGCGGCGCCGATTTCACCGCGCGGGTGATCGGCTCGGGCGATCGCTGGCAAGGCCGCTACCTCGACGAGTTCGGCAGCCGCGGCCAGGCCTACACCTTGGGTGATCACTTCCATCGCGCCGAGCTGGTCCACCGTCACAGCTTCGGCCGCTGGCGCACGCTGGTGAGCCCCGCGTTCCGCTTCGACGTCGCCAACGCGGGCTTCGAGACCTTCCGCAGCTATCGCCGCACGTACGTCACGTCGTGGCGCGCGGAGATCGAGCGTCGCATCGGCGAGCACGTGTCGATCACGCTGGGCAACGACCTCGTGGTCGCGCCGTTCACCTCGCGCCGACGCATCAGTGACGGCAGCATCGGCGGTCGAGCGACGATCCGCGACCTCCGCGGCGTGGAGACGACGCTCGGTCTGTACGGCCACATGACGCTCGAGCTCGGCGAGCTCACGCTGTGGCCCGGTGTGCGCGTGGCGGGCTATCACCGGCGGGCGCCGGAGGACACCGGCATTCGCCAGCACGGCGCCTGGTCGGTCGACCCGCGTCTGCTCGCGCGCTGGCGGGTCGCGCCACGCTGGGTGTTGCGCGGCGGCGTCGGTCGCTACTCGCAGGCCGATCCGCTGTCGTTCTCCGGCAGCACCGGCCTGCTCGATTCGAGCCTGGGCCTGTCGCAGAACGTCGCGCTGCCGGCCGTGCTCGCGGAGGCCCTCGACCCCGGCATCGGCCTCGACGACCTCGACGACATCGTCAACGTGTGGACCGCCGTCCACGCCAACCTCGGTGTCAGCTGGACCAGCCGCTTCGGACTCGGCGTCGACGCCAACGTCTTCACGCGTCGACTGCTGACCTCGCAGAGCCTGGTCTTCGCCCGCGGCAACCCCGGCCCGACCATCCTCGACACGCGCGAGAGCAAGACCGTCACCGTGGGCGGCGAGCTGCTGGTGCGGCAGCGCATCTCCGACAAGCTCTACGCGTGGGTCGGCTACACGATCATGCGCTCCGACGTGCTCGCGGTGTCGCGGCTGCGGGGCGGCCGGCCCAGCGACTACGACCAGCGCCACAACCTGGTGGTGCTCGCCAGCTACGCCCTGCCCCGTCGCTTCCGCCTGGGCGCGCGCTTCCGGCTGGTCTCGGGCTCACCGTACACGCCGGTGGTCGGCGCCATCGCGACCGAGGTCGGCTACTTCGGCCTGCCCGGTGGCACCAACGCGGCGCGCTTCCCGGTCTTCCACCAGCTCGACGTGCGACTCGACAAGACCTGGATCCGCAAGCGCACCACCTGGTCGGCGTACGTCGACCTGCAGAACGTCTACAACCATGAGAACACCGAGGCGCTGATCTACGCGCGAGACTTCCGCAGCGTGGTCGGCAACCTCGGGCTACCGATCTTTCCCAGCCTCGGGGTTCGGTTCGACTGGTGAGGACGGGGTGCCCTGCGCTGCGTCTGTCGTGGCCTGCTCGAGCGAAGATGGCGAGCTCGAACTCGAGCCGTGTGCCGCCGAGCATGCGCCGATCGTCGATCGTGCGCTGACGCCTCTGTGCCGACGCGTTGCACCCTTCGTTTGACACGCGTCGCCCTTGCGGCATGACGGCGACGCGTCGCTTCGCGGCGCGGCGACCGACCAGGTCGTGGGTGGCCCGCCCGCTGCACGCCTACACGACCAGGATCGCCGCGAGTACGAGCCCTGCGACCGACACACCGAATCCGATGGCGAGGGCGGCGCCAACGCGGTAGCCGGCCGGCAGATCGGCGGGGCCGAGTGTTCGCCGGAAGCGGGCATGCTGCCACGACGAGATCGCCGCCATGATTGCGCCGAGCGATGCAAGGCCAACGCCGATCCACGGCGACACGTGATGGCTCGCCGACGTTGCAGCTTGCCGATCGAGCAGCTGGAGGAACAGACCAAAGCGAGCGACCACGAAACCGAGCCCGATCAGCGCGACCGCCGTGCGGATCCAGGCCAGGAGTGTTCGCTCTGCGGCGAAGAATACTCGGGGGTCGTTGTCGGACATCGCCGGGCGCGAGCACGGTAGCAGCTCGCGGTGACATTGAGCGAGGTCGCGAGGCGCGGCGAGCCCAGCGGACGACCAGGACGCCGCCGCCACAGGCAAGCGCCGCAATCGGCACAAGGCGACCGCACGGTGCTCCGCGACCTCCGTGGTGCTCGGTCGGGTACGTCAACCGCGTCGGGCACGTCGCCCCCGTCCCCGCCGGGCCGCTGGGGCCGCGCCCCGGCGCTACAGCTCGTCGTCGTTGGGCAAGCTCGCGCTCGTGCCTTCAACTCGCGGCGCCTCCGGGCCCACCCCCGTCGCGCCACGCGCCACACCCTTGCGCGGCAGCCACCACTCCTTCAGCACGATCAACGCCGGCAACACCACCACACACGCCACGAACGTCATCAACACCCCGACCACCGAGACCAGCGAGAGCGACTGCAGCCCGCGGTGATTGGTCGAGAGGATCGCGCCGAACCCACAGATGGTCGTCCACGCGGTCATCGCGATCGCGCCGCCGGTCTCCTCGATGACGAGCGCGAGGCTGCCGATGCCGTCCTCGCGATAGCGGGCGATCACGTGCAGCGCGGCGTCCTCACCGAGCCCGACCAGCAGCGGCATCGCGATCACGTTGAAGAAGTTGAGCTTCCAGCCGAGCACGTACATCACGCCCAGCAGCCAGGCGATCGCCATCGGCACCATCAACGCCGAGGCCAGGCCCGCCGAGAGCGCGCGGAAGGTCGCGATCGAGGTGCACAGCATCACCACGAACGACAGCGCGACCACCCACGGGCCGTCTTCGACGATGGCCTGGTAGACCTCGGGGATGACGAAGAACTCGGCCGCCAGCGCGACCTCGCCCTGGGGCGTCTCGAGGGTCGCGAACGCGTCGTAGATCCGACGCACGTTGCGGTAGTCGGTCTTCGAGCCGCGGGTCCAGATCACCACGAAGCGACCGATGGTGCCGCTGGCGTCGGTGAACTGCGCCTTCACCCACTCGGGCAGGTCGGCGATCGTCAGCGGCCGGTCGACCTCGAGGTAGTGGTACCACTCGTCGATCTCTTCGCGCGTGCGCTTGCTGAGGCCGCCGCGCTTGGCGTCGATGCGCGCGCGGATGTCGGCGATGACCGCGAGCTTGTCGGCCTGCTGCTCGGGTACGAACACGAACACCGACGTGACGTCGTGGAGGCGGTCGACCATGGTCGCCAGCCGCTCGGGCGCGTAGGCCTGCAGCATCGCGACCACCTCGGGCGCGAGCCGTGGCCGCTTGGCCGCGGCCTGCTCCATCGCCACGAACTTCGGATCGGCGAGGTCGGCGTCCTCGAAGTCCTCGTCGTCGTCGAACTCCTCGGCGTCCCAGTCGTCACCGTCGGCGGCGGCGGTCGACCCGGCCGCGTCCGCGGTCGCCGGCGCAACCTTGGTCGACGCCGCGTCCTCACCGCCATCGCCGTCGTCGTCCCAGTCGTCGGCGCCGGCCTGGGGTCGCGCCGGCGAGCGCTCGGGCGTCGCCGGAGGCGCCACCGTGCGGGCCGGCGTGGGCTCGACCGCGGGCTTCGTCTTCGGCGCGGGCTCGGCCATCCGCGCCGGATCGAAGGCCTCGGCCTCCTCGACGCTGATGTGCCGCAGCGCGTCCATCTGCCGGTAGATGTCGGCGGCCTGCTGGTCGTCGTGGCCGAGCGCGACCGCGTGCGCGACCGTGCGGCTCTTGCCGACCGCGTCGCGGTAGTTCAGCACCTTCTCGTTGGTCGCGGCCTTCTCGGGCCCGAGCTTGTCGAAGTCGTACTCGAACTCGATGTCGCGCGCGTGCGACAACGACCAGCCGGCCCAGCCCAGCGCAATCACGACCACCGCCAGCGCGGCGACCCGCCAGCGCGGCTCGGTGCCGGCGATGTGCATGTGGGTCTTGCCGGCGCGATGGGGCTTGATGTGCCAGGGCCGCACGCGATCCATCAGCACGATGATCGCGGGCATCACGATCATCGCCGCAGCGATCGCCGCGAACACGCCCACGTTGGCGACCACACCGAACTGCGCGAAGCCCTGGAAGTCGGCCATCGCCAGCACGCCGAAGCCGAGCGCCGTGCTGGCGCCGCCGAACAGCGACGCCGGGCCGGTGGTCGCGAGCATGGTCGCGATCGCGGCGACCGGCGACAACCCCCGCTGTCGCTCGTCGCGGAAGCGCGCGAGCAGCACGATGTTGAAGTCGATGCCGAGGCCCAAGAGGATCGCGAAGATGAACGCGCTGACGAGGTTGAGGAAGCCGTAGGCGAGCGCGGCGAAGGCCAGCGACATCAGCACCGAGCCCACCAGCGGCACGAACACCAGCACGATCGAGCGCAGGCTGCGGAAGTACAGCGCCAGCGACAGCACCAGCACCAGCAGCGAACCGGCGCTGCCGCCGATGATCTCGCGCTCGAAGGTCTTCACGCGGCCCGTCACTTGCGCGTAGGGCCCGTCGAAGTTGACCTTCATCTCGGGATCGAACGAACTCGGCGCGAGCGCGTCCACGTGTTGCTGCAGGTCGAGCTGCAGCGCGCGCGCGAACTTCACGTCGGTCGGCGGCAGCCGCGGTCGCAGGCGCACGACCATCATGCGGCCCTCGTCCGCCTCGTCGTACTCCTTGAACTCGCCGACGCCGTACTTCTCTTCGAGCTGCTGCTTGTCGAGCTCGAGCTTCTCCTGCCCGCCGGCCTGCTCGGCCAGCCGCTCGCGCTCGCTCAGCAGGCTGAGCTCGCCGTAGGCCTGCTTGCGGACCTCGTCGCGGATGCGCTCGATGACACGGCGGCGCAGATCGAGCACGTCGGTGATGTCGGCGTAGAGCAGCGCGTGGTGCTCGAAGAACGCGCGGTCGCGATGGAAGATGACGTGACGTAGGTCGGGATGCTCGGCGACCCGCGCCGCGATCGCGTCGCCGAAGGCGATGTTGGCGTCGCGCGACGGGCTGCGGATCGTGATGTACATGTCCGACTGGTTGCCGATCTCGTCGGACAGCCGGTCGATGCCCACCACGCTGGGGAAGTCGTCGGGCAGCAGGCGCCGCAGCTCCTGGTCGATCCGCAAGCGGGTGGTCAGCCAGCCGCTGGCGAGCGCCACCAGCAGGAACGCGACCACGATCGAGCCGGCCCGGCGCTCGATCCACGCAGCGACCGTAGCCGCCATCCGCATGCCCTTCTCGGACACGCCCTGGGGTCGAACGAGCTCGTCGCGCAGGGCCACGGGGACGACGGAGGGTAGCGGAGTTTCACCGCGTCGGCGACCACCGCTGCGCGAGCGCCACGGCGATCGCCAGGCCACGGCCGTCGAGCGCCGCGATGCGCTCCGCTGCCCACGGCAGCGCAGCGAGCATGCGCGCGCGCAGATCGCTGGCATCGCGGGCATGCGCGCTGGCATCGATCAGGGTGTGCTGCCAGTCACCGAGCCGCGCGCGATCGAGATCGTCGGCAAGTGGAGCCCTGGGCGCGGCGAACGGCGGCGGTGACGGG
>WBZX01000707.1_pt1 | contig 28708 bp, 25 predicted proteins | sample 5204211 | NCBI WGS metagenome assembly WBZX01 (sample SAMN12344362, study PRJNA552823) | activated sludge metagenome | biome: Activated sludge suspended growth; feature: Nitrification reactor; material: Wastewater; isolation source: activated sludge from nitrification reactor of wastewater... | reverse complement strand
GCAGGCCACGGCCAGGTGCGCCAGGCCGCCCGCACGGGCGCGCAGGTGCTCGCGCCGGCCGAACAGCGCGTTGATCAGCGCTGCGAAGAACCGGCCGCGAAACAGCAGCGGCGCCAGCAGCAGCGACAGCACGAGGCCCGGAGCGGGCAGCGGATAGATCGAGCGCGTGCGCTGGTTCAGCCGCACCGCCCAGTCGGACCCGTGGAACAGCGCCTCGGGCTTGCGCAGGGCGTGCAGCACGAACGGCACGCCGGCCGCGTCGAGCCGGCTCAGTTCGTTGGCGACCCAGGCGTTGCCGATGCCATTGGTGGTGATGTAGTGGATCATCGCCCGGCCGTCGAGCCGCCGCGGGTCAGCGGCGCTGCTTCAGGTAGAAGGCGAGGATCGAGCCTGCCGCCATGTGCATGTCCTCGATCACGCCGTACTGGTCGCTCGGGATGTGCAGGCAGATGTCCACCATCTTGCGCAGCTTGCCGCCGGCAAAGCCGGTCATGGCCACCGTGACGGCGCCGCGCTTCTTCGCCAGTTCCGCGGCCTTGATCACGTTGGGCGAATTGCCCGAGCCGGAGATCATGACCACCACGTCGCCCTTGTCGACCAGGTTCTCCATCTGGCGCGAGAACAGCTCGTCGTAGCCGAGGTCGTTGCCGATCGCGGTCATGAAGGCCACGTTGTCGTTCAGCGACATGCAGCGGATCAGCTTCTTGCCCTTGCGCTCGGCGGTCTTGGACCAGTCGGTGGCGATGTGCGAGGCGGTGGCGGCCGAGCCGCCGTTGCCCATCACGTAGACCGTGCGGCCCTTCTTCTCGGCCGTCTCCAGGGCCTTGGCGATCTTCTCGATCGCGCCCAGGTCCAGCACCTGCCACTGCTCCAGTTCGCGGTCGCGGTACCACTGCGCGAACTCGCGCACGGACAGGCCGCCGGGGCCGGTGCCGGTCATGTTGGTGGCGGCCAGGCCCGGAGTGGCCTTGTCCTTGATGGCGGGTGACGTCTTGGTTTGCTTGAGCATGGGGGTCCTCTGGCCTGGCGGCCTCGGTGACGGTTCGGGGTGGGTGCCTCAGTGCCGCGGGAATGGTCCCGGGCTCAGCGGTCGATCATGGGCGGGGCGGTGCCTGCGTGCAATCCCTCAGGCGTGCGTGAGTGCGCCAAGGAGTGAGCAATTGCCGCGTTCACAGCCGCCAGACGCGCCAGCCGCTGTTGCTCAGCGTCTGTTCGTCGAAGGCGGCCTTCACGTCGATGAAGCAGCCGCCGCCGGCCAGCTTGGGGCCCAGGTCGCCCGGGCCCAGGGCCTGGAACTGCTTGTGCGCCACCGCGGCCACCACGGCCTCGGCGCGCGGCAGGTCGGCCCAGGTCATCAGCCTGACACCGTATTCGTGCAGGGCTTCCTCGGGGTCGGCCTCGGGGTCGTGCACGCACACGTCCAGCCCGTAGCTCTTCAGCTCGTTGATGATGTCGATGACCTTGCTGTTGCGCAGGTCGGCGCAGTTTTCCTTGAAGGTCAGGCCGAGCACGTTGACCTTGGCGCCCTTGATGTGGCTGCCGGCGGCGATCATGTGCTTGACGGTCTGCTCGGCGATGTACTTGCCCATGCCGTCGTTGATGCGGCGGCCGGCCAGGATCACCTGCGGGTGGTAGCCCAGCATCTCGGCCTTGTGGGTCAGGTAGTACGGGTCCACGCCGATGCAGTGGCCGCCCACCAGGCCGGGCTTGAACTTCAGGAAGTTCCACTTCGTGCCGGCGGCGGTGAGCACTTCGCTGGTGTCGATGCCGACCTTGTCGAAGATGATCGCCAGCTCGTTCATCAGCGCGATGTTCAGGTCGCGCTGGGTGTTCTCGATGACCTTGCAGGCCTCGGCGGCCTTGATGCTGCTGGTGCGGTGCACGCCCGGCTTGACGATGCGCTCGTACAGGCCGGCCACGCGTTCCAGCGTCTCGGGCGTGTCGCCGGACACCACCTTGATCACGTTGGTGAGCATGTGCTCGCGGTCGCCGGGGTTGATGCGTTCCGGGCTGTAGCCGACGAAGAAGTCGCGCTTCCAGCGCTTGCCCGACACGCGCTCGATCTCCGGGATGCACACCTCCTCGGTGGCGCCGGGGTACACGGTGGACTCGAAGATGACCACGGCGCCGGGCTTGAGGTGCGGTGCCACGCTGCGGCTGGCGCCGATGAGCGGTCCGAAATCGGGGCGGTGCGCCTCGTCCACCGGGGTGGGCACGGCAATGATCAGGAAGTCGGCCTCGGACAGCGCCTTGGGGTCGCTGGTGTAGTGCGCGTGCACCGCAGCGGCCATGTCGGCGTCCGGGATCTCGCGCGACGGGTCGCGCCCGGCACGGCACGCGTCCACCTTGCTCTGCACGATGTCGAAGCCGATCGTGCGCCCCTGCTTGCCGAACTCCACCACCAGGGGCAGGCCGACATAGCCCAGGCCCAGCACCGCGACAACCGACATGCTCGTTTCTCCATCAAGGTCTGCGCCGGCAACCAGCGGCCGGGCGCATTCGACTTTGCTGCGCCGATTTTCGCCGTCCGCCCTGCGGCCCGATGCCCCCCGAAGCGCGGGTCGGCGTGATGCTTCACACGTTCCGGGGACGGGCCGCGGCGTGCGGCCACACGGCAGGCCTCAGGCCGCGCCCCGGCCGATGCCCGCGTACTCGATGCCGAGCGACTTCATCAGGGCCGGCTCGTACAGGTTGCGGCCGTCGAACACCAGCGGCTGGCGAAGCTGGCTGCGAATGGCGTCGAAGTCCGGGCTCTTGAACTCCTTCCACTCGGTGACGATCAGCAGCGCGTCGGCGCCGGGCAACGCAGCGGCGGCACTGCCGACGATCTCGAGGCCGGGTGCGTCGCCGAACACCCGGCGCGCCTCGTCGGCGGCCACCGGGTCGTAGGCCCGCACCCGGGCACCGCGACGCAGCAGTTCGGCCACGATGACGCGGCTGGGCGCCTCGCGCATGTCGTCGGTGTTGGGCTTGAAGGCCAGGCCCCACATCGCGAAACAGCGGCCGGCCAGGTCCTCGCCGAAGCGGGCCACGACCTTGTCCACCAGGACCGACTTCTGGCGTTCGTTGACCGACTCCACGGCCTCCAGAAGTTCCATGCGCACGCCCTGGGCGGCCGCGCTGCGCACCATCGCCTTGACGTCCTTCGGGAAGCAGGAGCCGCCGTAGCCGGTGCCGGCGTAAAGGAAGTGGTAGCCGATGCGCGGGTCGCTGCCGATGCCCTTGCGCACCTGCTCGATGTCGGCGCCCACGCGGTCGGCCATTCGCGACAGCTCGTTCATGAAGCTGATGCGGGTGGCCAGCATGCAGTTGGCGGCGTACTTGGTGAACTCGGCGCTGGGGATGTCCATCACCAGCAGCCGGTCGTGGTTGCGGATGAAGGGCGCATACAGCGCGCGCATCAGGTGGATGGCTCGCTCGTCCTCGGCGCCCACGACGATTCGGTCGGGCCGCATGAAGTCCTCGACGGCCGCGCCTTCCTTGAGGAACTCGGGGTTGGACACCACGGCGAAATCCACGGCCACGCCGCGCCGGGCGAGTTCGTCGGCGATGGCCGCCTTGACCTTGGCCGCGGTGCCCACGGGCACCGTGCTCTTGTCGATGACCACCTTGTAGTCGGTCATGTGGCGGCCGATGTTGCGGGCGGCAGCCAGCACGTACTGCAGGTCGGCCGAGCCGTCCTCGTCGGGCGGCGTGCCCACGCCGATGAACTGAAGCGTGCCATGCGCTGCCGCCGCGGCGGCGTCGGTGGTGAACTGCAGGCGACCGGCCTCGGCGTTGCGGGCCACGACGGCGGCGAGGCCCGGCTCGTGGATCGGGATCTCGCCGCGCTGGAGCATGTCGATCTTGCGCACGTCGACGTCCAGGCAGACCACATGGTTGCCCATCTCTGCCAGGCAGGCGCCGGTCACCAGGCCGACGTAGCCGCTGCCGATCACGGTTACCTTCATCGCGTTCTCTCTACGGTTGCACGGGGCCGTCGAAGCCCTTCGGATTGAGTTGCTGCCAGCGCCAGCTGTCGGCGCACATGTCGTCCAGGCTGCGCTGCGTGCGCCAGCCCAGCAGCGACAGCGCCCTCGACGGGTCGGCCACGCTGGTGGCCACGTCGCCGGGGCGGCGCGGCACCAGGTCGAAGGGTATCGCGCGGCCACTGGCGCGCTCGTAGGCGCGAACCAGATCCAGCACGCTGTGCCCCGAACCGCTGCCCAGGTTCACCGTGAACGACCCCGGATGGTCGAGCAGTTGCTGCAGTGCCGCCACATGGCCGGCGGCCAGGTCCATCACGTGGATGTAGTCGCGCACGCCGGTGCCATCGGGCGTTGAGTAGTCGCTGCCGAAGACCTGCAGACGCGGCCGCAGCCCCACGGCCACCTGCGCCACATAGGGCATCAGGTTGTTGGGGACGCCGCGCGGGTCTTCGCCGATGAGGCCGCTCTCGTGGGCACCGACCGGGTTGAAGTAACGCAGGCAGCCGGTCTGCCAGGAGGCGTCGGCCTGCCCCAGGTCGGCCAGGATCTGCTCGGCCATCACCTTGGTGGCCCCGTAGGGGTTCATGGCGCTGAGCGGCGTGTCCTCGGGGATCGGCTGACGCTCGGTCTGGCCATAGACCGTCGCGCTGCTGCTGAAGACGAATCGGCGCACCCCCGCCGCACGCAAGGCGCCGCAGGTGGAGACCAGCCCGCCGATGTTGTTGGCGTAGTAGGTCAGCGGATCGCTCACCGATTCGCCCACCGACTTGAGGGCAGCGAAGTGCACGGCGGCGTCGATGCGGTGCCGGCCGAGCACGCCGGCCATCGCCGCGGGATCGCAGACGTCGACGCGTTCGAAGGCGGGCGCGTGCCCGAGCAGGGTCGTCAGCCGGTCGAGCACGCGCGGCGAACTGTTGCGATGGTCGTCCACGCCGACCACCTGGAAGCCGGCCTGCTCCAGCAGCACCCACGTGTGCGAGCCGATGTAGCCGGCCGCCCCGGTGAGGAGGATGACCGGCATGAGAGCTCAGTCGAGCGTCAGCGCCCCGAAGCAGCCGAAACGGTCGCCATCGAACTCCGCGACGCCAGACCCCGAGCCCGAGCGCGATTCGCGGCTCACGTCGCAGCCCATGCTGAAGGTGCGCGTGGCAGCCCAGCGGGCACCCAGAAGCGCGCGGGTCGTGTTCTCCCGGCCCGACAGGCCGGCGATGTCGACGAACTGGCGGCGGGCGAAGGACAGGTCGGTCAGCAGGCGCACCTTGCCGGTCAGGTCGTACGACGTTCCGATCGTCACGCGGTCGGTGACCTGGGAGAAGTCGGTGGCCACGGTCGTGGTGCTGCCGGGAGCAAGCCGGAAGCCCGACTCCTGGCCAGTGTCCCGCACCAGGGAGGTGTTCACCGTCAGCAGGCCCGTCGGGCGCCAGGCCCAGCCCAGCGAGCCCGTCACGCCGTCGAAGTCGGCCAGCCGCGCCAGACGGTACTTGGTGGTGGTGTAGGCCAGTCGGGCGTCGACCGTGCTGGCGCCCGTGGGCACCCAGTTCGCGGCGATGAACAGGTCGCGGCGCTTGCTGCTGTCGTTCTCGGTCTGGCCCGTTTCGGGGGCCTGGTACTTGGTATCGGCGGCACTGCCGCCCACCGACAGGCCCAGGATGGCGCTGGGCCGGTAGACCACGCTCAGGTTGGCGCTGTCCTGCTTGTACTCGCGAGCTGCAAACTCGCTGGCGCTGAAGTCGACATTGCGGTGTCCGGCGCCGGCTTCGATGGCCAGCATGGTCACCACGCCCAGGCGCACCGTCGCGTTCAGGTCATCGGTGCGTTCGATGTTGGACAGCGACACCGGCACGAGGCCGCCGACCCGGAAGTCCGACTGCCGACGCTGGCTGTTGAACTGCACATTGCCCGACAGCCGTTCCACCGTGGCCCAGTCAAGCGTGGCCGCCAGGCTGTAGCCGTCGTTGTCGCGCTCGGACACCTTGCTGTAGCGCTGGTGGCTGAGGCTGCCGTCCAGGCGCACGCGCTGCCGCCCGAACGGCTGGTTCAGGCCGGCGCGCAGCGACGTGGTGGAGATCGTGTCGCCGGTTTCGCCGGTGGCGGTGCCGAACACGTTGGAGTCGCGGGTGAAATCCTGCGTCAGGCCGACATACCAGGGTCTGTCGGCGCTTTGCGCGACGGCGGCACCGTGGGCCAGCAGGCCGGCGGCCAGGGCGATGGCGGTATTGCGGTGGAACATGTTCTTGCCTCCGTGATGGGCTTGGGCTCAGTAGGCGTTGCGGTCGAAGAAGATCACGCGGACGGTGCGCACGATGATCTGCAGGTCGAACACGAGCGACCAGTTGCGCAGGTATTCCAGATCGTATTCGACCCGGGCTTTCATCTTGTCGACCGTCTCGGTTTCGCCACGCAGGCCGTTCACCTGGGCCCAGCCGGTGATGCCGGGCTTGACCTTGTGGCGGACCATGTAGGCCTTGATGAGCTGGCGGTACATCTCGTTGTGGGCCACGGCGTGCGGGCGCGGCCCGACGATGCTCATGCGGCCCTGCAGCACGTTGAAGAACTGAGGCAGTTCGTCGAGCGACGTTCGGCGCAGGAACGCGCCGAACGGCGTGATGCGCGGGTCGTCCTTGGTGGCCTGCGCCACCACGGGGCCGTTGTCCATGGCCCGCATCGAGCGGAACTTGTAGACCACGATCTCCTCGCCGTCCAGCCCGTTGCGGCGCTGGCGGAAGATCGCCGGGCCGGGCGAACTGAGCTTGACGCCGATGGCCACGGCCAGCAGCACCGGCGAGATCAGCACCAGGATGATCGACGACAGCACGATGTCAGAGATCCGCTTGACCAGTTGGTTGGTGCCGGTGAAGGGCGTCTCGCAGATGCCCACGACCGGCACGCCGTTCATGTCCTGCAACCGGCCCTGGATGATGCTGATGCCGAACACGTCGGGCACGAAATAGAGCGACGCTGTCGTGCCCTGGATGCTCTCGAGCAATTCAAGGATGCGCGGCTGGGAACCGAGCGGCAGCGTGATGAAGACATCCGACACGCCGTGTGCGCGCACATAGGGCGCCACGTCCTTCAGGCCGCCCAGCATCCGGCCGGCGGTCTCCGAGGCCACGCGCTCGTCGTTGCGGTCGTCGAACCAGCCGAGGAAATCCCGCCCCTCCTCCTGGTCGCCCGTCAGTGCGGCAGCCACCTTCACGCCCAGCGGGCTCGCGCCGACGATGATGGCCGACTTGCGCAGGTGCGGCTGGCGCGCCCGGCGGCGCAGCACCGTGCGCCCGGCCCAGACCGCCGCCCACTGCACGAAGGGCGTTGCCACGGCCCAGGCCAGCAGCACGCGGGTCTCGAAGTAGTACAGGCTGTTGGTGGCGTAGCCGCACAGGTAGAGGATGGCCAGCAGCGGCACCCAGGAACTGACGATGCCGGTGGCGGCATTGAGCAGCTTGTCCTTGAAGCGGTTTCGCCCCGGAAAGGTGATCGCGAACGCGAGCAGGCACAGCGTCAGTGTCGGTCGCGACAGCGGCTCGCCGTAGGCCAGCGTGGCCGCCACCAGCACCGCGACGATGATCAGCGGCTCGGCCAGTGCCGCAACCAGCGAGGTCACCGACTGCGGCGCGCTATAGAACGTTCGTGTGTAGTTGCGTTCTTCGAACATCGAGGGGAGGGCTGCGCCACGATGCAAGCCCCCGACCCCGGTGGGCGAGCGCCTGCTTCGTTGGCATCCATTGACGGCGCGCCGATTCTGACCCAAGCCCCGGATCGGGCCTCCCCCGAAGCAGGGGTCGCGAAGGGTCGGCTCCCTACAATGCGTGCAAATGTTGCACTCCGTCCCATCGCAGTTGCTGCCTGCTCTCCAGGCCCGGCTGGTCCTGCTGGTCAATCACGTGCTGTCTCGCGAGCCGACGGCCTCCGGGCGCCTGAAGACGCACGCCGGGCGGCGCGTGCGCATTGCGCCGCCCGCCCTGCCGGCCTGGCTGCCCGGCTTGCCCGAGGCCACGCTCGCAGTGACGCCCGCCGGCCTGTTCGAGCTGGACGGCGCGGCGACGGAGCCCGACCTGGAACTGCGGTTCGCGGCGCCTGACCTGTCCCAGCTGGCGGCCACCCTGACCGGTCAGACCCAGCCATCGGTCCAGATCGACGGCGACGCCGCTCTGGCCGGGGACATCCAGTGGCTGGTGGACCACGTGCGCTGGGACATCGAGGCGGACCTGGCCGACCTGATCGGTCCGGCGCCGGCACATCAGCTGGCCTCGCTGGGCAGAGCGGCCGCATCGGCGCTCCGCTCCCGGGCACCTGCTTCCGGAGCCACGGGCCGATGAGGCAACTCGCGCGAGCGCTGTTCATCGCGTTCACACTGCTGCGCTTCGGGGTCGACGACATCGCCCTGTCGGGCCTGCGTCAGGGGTGGCTGCGCGGGCTCGCCCGGCTCGCGCGCCTGGGGCGCCGCTTCGACGAGCCCCGTGGCGTGCGCCTGCGCCGGGCGCTGGAGCGCCTGGGGCCCATCTTCGTCAAGTTCGGCCAGGTGCTGTCGACCCGCCGCGACCTGCTGCCCCCGGACCTGGCCGACGAACTGGCGCGCCTGCAGGACCGCGTGCCGCCGTTTCCAGGCGCGCGCTCGGTCGAGATCGTCGAGCGCGAGTTCGGCCGCCCCCTGGCCGACGTGTTCTCGGACTTCGACCCCGAGCCGGTGGCCAGCGCGTCGATCGCGCAGGTGCACTTCGCCACGCTCAGGGACGGCCGGCCCGTGGCCGTCAAGGTGCTGCGCCCCGGCATGCTGCGCGCCATCGACGACGACCTGGCCCTGCTGCACCGGCTGGCGGGCTGGGTCGAGCGCGTCAGCGTCGACGGCAAGCGACTGAAGCCGCGCGAAGTGGTGGCCGAGTTCGACGTCTACCTGCACGACGAGCTCGACCTGGTGCGCGAGGCCGCCAATGCGGCCCAGCTGCGCCGCAACATGGCCGGGCTGGGGCTGGTGGAGATCCCCGAGATGCACTGGGACTGGTGCACTTCCAGCGTGATGGTGATGCAGCGCATGAGCGGCATCCCGATCAGCCACGTGGACCGGCTGCGCGACGCGGGCGTGGACTTCAAGCGCCTGTCGCGCGACGGCGTCACCATCTTCTTCACGCAGGTCTTCCGCGACGGCTTCTTCCATGCCGACATGCATCCGGGCAACATCCAGGTCAGCGTGGACCCCGCCACCTTCGGCCGCTACATCGCGCTGGACTTCGGCATCGTCGGCACGCTGACCGACAACGACCGCGACTATCTGGCGCAGAACTTCCTGGCGTTCTTCCGCCGCGACTACAAGCGCGTGGCCGAGCTGCACCTGGAAAGCGGCTGGGTGCCGGCCGGCACCCGCGTCGACGCGCTCGAGTCGGCCATCCGCACGGTCTGCGAGCCGCTGTTCGACCGTCCCCTGAAGGACATCTCGCTCGGCCAGGTGCTGCTGCGGCTGTTCCAGACCTCGCGCCGCTTCAACGTGGAGATCCAGCCGCAGCTCGTGCTGCTGCAGAAGACGCTTCTCAACGTGGAAGGCCTGGGGCGCCAGCTCGACCCCGAGCTCGACCTGTGGAGCACGGCCAAGCCCTTCCTGGAGCGCTGGATGAACGAGCAGGTCGGCTGGGCCGGGCTGTCGGACCGCCTGCGCGACGAGGCGCCACGCTACGCCAAGCTGCTGCCTGAGCTGCCGCGCCTGCTGCATGCGGCACTGCAGCCGCGCGACGACACCGCGCTGATGCAGTCGATCCTGGTCGAGCAGCGCCGCATCAACCGTCTGCTGCGCGCCATGCTGTGGGTGGGCCTGGGCTTCGTCGGCGGCCTGCTGCTGGCCCAGATCCTGCTGCGACTCGGCCCGTGGCTCAGGTGATCCCCAGGTTGGGGCGGCCCTGAACCGCCCTACACTCCGGCCCGCCGAAATCCGCCCTCCCCGAGGAGACCGCCATGCTGATCACCTTCGTCGTCGCCTACCTGCTGTTCACGATCGCCATCGGCCTGCTGGCCGCGCGCCGCGTGCATGGCGCCAAGGACTTCCTCGTGGCCGGGCGCTCGCTGCCGCTGTACATGAACGTGGCCACGGTGTTTGCCACCTGGTTCGGCGCCGAGACCGTGCTGTCGGTGTCGGCCACCTTCGCCAAGGACGGCCTGAACGGCATCCCGGGCGACCCGTTCGGCGCCTCGGTGTGCCTGGTGATCGCCGCGCTGCTGTTCGCCCGCCTTTTCTACCGCATGAACCTGCTGACCATCGGCGACTTCTACAAGCAGCGCTACGGCAAGGGCGTGGAAGTGCTGACCAGCCTGGCCATCGTGCTGTCGTACCTGGGCTGGACCTCGGCCCAGATGACCGCCCTGGGCCTGGTCATCGCCACGCTGTCAGGCGGTGCGCTGGACCTCAACACCGCCATCATGATCGGCGCCGGCGTGGTGCTGATCTACACCATCTTCGGCGGCATGTGGTCGGTGGCCTTCACCGACCTGTTCCAGACGGTCGTCATCCTGATCGGCCTGACCCTGGTGGCGATCCTCGTCGGCGACATGGCTGGCGGTGCGGGCAAGGTCATCTCCCAGGCGGCGGCTGACGGCAAGCTGGTCATGTTCCCGGCCGACATGGATGCCGCGGCCTGGTGGGCCCTGGCCGGCGCCTTCTTCGCCTTCGCCTTCGGCTCCGTGCCGCAGCAGGACGTGTTCCAGCGCATGACCAGCGCCAAGGACGAGAAGACGGCGGTGCGCGGCACCGTCATCGGCGCGCTGATCTACTTCTGCTTCGCCTTCGTGCCGATCTACATCGCCTATGCGGCCATCGTGGGCGACCCTTCCATCAAGGCCCTGTTCGACGCCGAGGACGCGCGCGACATCCAGCGCATCCTGCCCGAGCTGGTCCTGGGCAAGATGCCGCTGTGGGCGCAGATCATGTTCTTCGGCGCCCTGCTGTCGGCCATCCTCTCCACCGCCAGCGGCGCGCTGCTGGCGCCGGCGGCGCTGTTTTCCGAGAACGTGCTGCGTCCGTTCATGCCGCACACGAGCGACCGGCAGCTGCTGCTCAACACCCGCATCATCCTGGTCACCTTCACGGCCGGCGCCCTGCTGTTCGCGCTCAACAGCAAGAGCACCATGTACGAGATGGTCCAGAACGCCTACAACGTCACCCTGGCCGGCGCGTTCATCCCCCTGGTGGCCGGCGCCTACTGGAAGAAGGCGACCACGCAGGGCGCGCTGCTGTCCATCGTGATGGGCATCGGCACCTGGCTCACGGCCAACACCGTGGCCCCTGAAGCGATGGTGCCGCCGAACCTGCTGGGCTTCTTCGCGTCGATCATCGGCATGCTGATGGGCTCGCTGGCCCCGCAACTGCTGGCCAGGAAGGGACATTCCATCGAGGCCGCCCTGCACGCCGCCGCCCATCCGCACGGCGGCAAGCACTCGCACTAGGGCCGGGCGCACGGCAGCCGCCCGCCCGGGGGCGGCCTCCTATAATCCGCGGTTCTGCCTGAAGGGTTGAACCATGCCGATCTACGCCTATCGCTGCGCCGCATGCGGACACGCGAAGGACGTGCTGCAGAAGCTGTCCGACGCTCCCCTGGTCGATTGCCCGGCCTGCGGCGCGCCGCGCTTCGAAAAGCAGGTGACCGCGGCGGGCTTCCAGCTCAAGGGCTCGGGCTGGTACGTGACCGACTTCCGCGACGGCGCCAAGAAGCCTGACGCCAAACCGTCGGACAAGCCCTCGGACAAGCCCGAGGCGGCACCGGCCCCGGCGGCCGCTCCGGCGTCAGGCCCTGCGGCCCCCGCGGCCGCGCCGGCGGCCTCAGCACCCGCGCCCGCCGCCGCGCCGGCATCGTCCACGGGAAGCTCGTCGTGAAGAAGTACCTGATCGCCGGTCTGCTCGTCTGGTTGCCTCTGGCGGTCACCATCTGGGTTCTGCAGGCCGTTCTCGGCCTGATGGACAGCGTGTTCGGCTGGCTGCTGACGGTGTCGCAGACCGTGCTGCCCGAGGGCGCCCGCGCGACGATCGAGATGCTTCGGCACGTGCCCGGCCTGAGCCTGCTGGTGGTCGCGCTGCTGCTGCTGGTCAGCGGCGTGTTCGCGGCCAACATCATGGGCCAGTGGTGGCTGCGCCAGGGCAGCCGCATCCTGCACCGCATCCCCATCGTCAAGTCGATCTACAGCTCGGTCAAGCAGGTGTCCGACACGCTGTTCTCCTCAAGCGGCAATGCCTTCCGGGAGGCGGTGCTGGTGCAGTATCCGCGTGCCGGCAGCTGGACCATGGCGTTCGTCACCGGCCGCCCTGGCGGCGAAGCCGCCGAGCACCTGACCGGCGACTACCTCAGCCTGTACGTGCCGACGACGCCGAACCCGACATCGGGCTTCTTCCTGATGGTGCCGCGCTCCGACGTGGTCGAACTGCGCATGAGCGTGGACGAGGCGCTGAAGTACATCATCTCGATGGGCGTCGTGGCGCCGCCAGCGTCCGCCGTACCGCCGGTCGCACCGCTGGCCAGCCGAAACTGATCCGGCCGGACGCGCGGCGGGCGTTCGGCCATCCGATGGCGCCAACCTTTCGACAGCCGGCGGCACGCATGCCGCCCTGAACACAGATACACCGGAGTTCTCCCATGCGAACCACCTACTGCGGCCTCGTCAGCGACGCGCTGATGGGCCAGACCGTCACCCTGATGGGCTGGGCCCATCGCCGGCGCGACCACGGCGGCGTCATCTTCATCGACCTGCGCGACCGCGAGGGCCTGGTCCAGATCGTCTGCGACCCGGACCGTGCCGCCACCTTCGCCACCGCCGAGGGCGTTCGCAACGAGTTCTGCCTCAAGGTGGTGGGCAAGGTGCGGGCGCGCCCCGCCGGCACCGAGAACGCCAACCTGGTCAGCGGCAAGGTGGAAGTGCTGGCGCACGAGCTGGAGGTGCTCAACCCCAGCGTGACGCCGCCGTTCCAGCTCGACGACGACAACCTGTCCGAGACCGTGCGCCTGACGCACCGGGTGCTCGACCTGCGCCGCCCGCAGATGCAGCGCAACATGAGGCTGCGCTACCGCGTCGCGATGGAGGTGCGCAAGTTCCTCGACGCCAACGGCTTCATCGACATCGAGACGCCGATGCTCACCAAGAGCACGCCCGAGGGCGCGCGCGACTACCTCGTGCCCAGCCGCGTTCATGACGGCATGTTCTTCGCGCTGCCGCAGAGCCCGCAGCTGTTCAAGCAGCTGCTGATGGTGGCGGGCTTCGACCGCTACTACCAGATCGTCAAGTGCTTCCGCGACGAGGACCTGCGAGCCGACCGCCAGCCCGAGTTCACGCAGATCGACATCGAGACGTCCTTCCTCGCCGAGGACGAGATCCGCACGATGTTCGAGGGCATGATCCGCAGCACCTTCGCTCACGCCATCGGCGTCGAGCTGCCGCCGTTCCCGGTCATGACCTGGGCCGAGGCGATGCGGCTGTACGGATCGGACAAGCCGGACCTGCGCGTCAAGCTGCAGTTCACCGAGCTGACCGACGCGATGAAGGACGTGGACTTCAAGGTCTTCAGCGCGCCGGCCAACCAGGCCGACGGGCGCGTCGTCGCGCTTCGCGTGCCCGGTGGCGCCGAGATGAGCCGCGGCGAGATCGACGGCTACACCGAGTTCGTCAAGATCTACGGCGCCCGGGGCCTGGCCTGGATCAAGGTCAACGAGGCCGGCGCGGGGCGCGACGGCCTGCAGTCGCCCATCGTCAAGAACCTGCATGACAAGGCGGTGGCCGAGATCCTGTCGCGCACCGGTGCGCGCAACGGCGACCTGATCTTCTTCGGCGCCGACAAGGCCAAGGTGGTCAACGACAGCATCGGCGCGCTGCGCGTGAAGATCGGCCACAGCGAGTTCGGCAAGGCCAAGGGCCTGGCACACGGCGACTGGGAGCCGCTGTGGGTGGTGGACTTCCCGATGTTCGAGTACGACGAGGAAGGCCAGCGCTGGAGCGCGATGCACCATCCGTTCACCAGCCCCAAGGACGGCCACGAGGACTGGCTCGAGACCGACCCGGGCCGTTGCATCGCCAAGGCCTACGACGTGGTGCTCAACGGCATCGAGCTTGGCGGGGGGTCGGTTCGTATCCACCGCGAGGACGTGCAGAGCAAGGTCTTCCGCGCACTGAAGATCGGCGCCGAGGAGGCACAGGCCAAGTTCGGCTTCCTGCTCGACGCGCTGCAGTACGGCGCGCCGCCGCACGGTGGCATCGCGATCGGCCTGGACCGCTTCGTGATGCTGATGACCGGCGCCGAAAGCCTGCGCGACGTGATCGCCTTCCCCAAGACCCAGAGAGCGCAGTGCCTGCTGACCAATGCGCCGGGGCCTGTGGACGAGAAGCAGTTGCGCGAGCTGCACATCCGCCTGCGCAACACGCAGTCCGGCCAGTAGGGTCAGCCGCCCGGCGCCGCGGGCTGACTTCGGCAGAATCAGGGCGCGGGGCCTGCCCGCGCCCTTTTTCATGCCGTGGCCTACAAGATCCCCGAATCGGTCCTCGTCGTCATCCACACGCCGTCGCTCGACGTGCTGCTGATCGAGCGCGCCGACAAGCCTGGCTTCTGGCAAAGCGTCACCGGCTCCAAGGACCACCCCGACGAGCCGCTGGACGCCACCTGCGTGCGCGAGGTGGCCGAGGAGACCGGCATCGAGATCGGCAGTGCGGAGGTGCCGCGCAGCGCGCTGGTGGACTGGGACCTGGCCAACCTCTACGAAATCTACCCGGTCTGGCGCCATCGCTATGCGCCGGGGGTCACGCACAACACCGAGCATGTGTTCGGGCTGCGCGTGCCGCAGGGCACGTCGGTGCGACTGAACCCGCGCGAACACCTGCAGCACACCTGGCTGCCCTGGCGCGAGGCGGCGGACCGCTGCTTTTCGCCTTCCAACGCCGAGGCGGTGCTGATGCTGCCGCGCTTCGTCGACGGTCCGGCGCGATGAGTCCGCACAGCCACCTGCCACCCGCCAGCGAGATGCACACGCGGCTGCGCGTGGCCACCTACAACATCCACAAGGGCGTGCGCGGCATGGGACCGCGCAAGCGGCTGGAGATCCACAACCTGGGCCTGGGCATCGAGGCGCTGGACGCCGACCTGGTGTTCCTGCAGGAGGTGAGGCTTTACCACGCGCGCGAGGCACGGCACTTCGAGCGCACATGGTTCGGCTGGCCCGACGAAGGCCAGGCCGAGTTCCTGGCGCCCGAGGGCTATGCGGTGGCCTACCGCAGCAATGCCATCACGCGGCACGGCGAGCATGGCAACGCGCTGCTGTCGCGCTGGCCCCTCGGCGACGTGGGCCACCACGACGTGAGCGACCACCGCTTCGAGCAGCGCGGCCTGCTGCACGTACCGGTGCAGTGGCAGGGAACGACGGTCCATGCGCTGGTCGCGCATCTGGGGCTGATCCACTCCAGCCGCGTGCGGCAGGTGCAACGTCTGGCCGAGGCGATCGAGGCCGAGGTGCCGCCCGACGCTCCGCTGGTGGTGGCCGGTGACTTCAACGACTGGGGCGAGCGACTGGACGAGCCGATGCGCCGGATCGGCCTGACGCGCGCGATCGACAACCGCGTGCGTCCCACCTTTCCGTCGCGCGTGCCGATCTTCGCGCTCGACCGCATCTACACGCGCCGCATGCACTGCCGACTCACGCACGTGCCGCGCGGGCCGGCATGGGCACGCATGTCCGACCATCTGCCTCTGGTGGCGGAGCTGGAGGTGGTGTGACCCCCCTCCGTTGCGCCTTCGGCGCTCCCCCCCGGGGGGACGGCGCCGCAGGCCGGGCGGAGCCCGGCCTGGGCGCCTGCCGGGGCCGTGGGAGGGACTGCGGGAGGGACTGCGGGAGGGTGGCGGCTGCGTCGACGGACGACTGGGCGCGGCGCGGCGGGGGCGGACGCGCACGCGGGCGGGGAGAGGCCTGATGGTGCCGCTGCCCATGGACCCGCGGGCGATGCTGCCGGTGGAGCGCGAGTCGGCGCTCACGGGGGGCAACGAGGTCACGCTGCTGACCGGCGGGGACGAACTCTTCCCGGCGATGTGCGACGCCATCGGGCGGGCGCGGCACGAGGCCTGGCTGGCGACCTACATCTTCCATCATGACGGCGCGGGTCGGCTGGTGGCCGATGCGCTGGTGGCCGCGGCGCGTCGGGGCGTGCGGGTGCGCGTCGTGGTGGACGGCTTCGGTTCCAAGGCCAGTCTGCCGGCGTTGCGCTCGTGGTTTCATGGTAGCGGCGTGGCGCTGGCCGTGTTCCGCCCGCTCGACCGCTGGACCGCGTACCTGCAGCCCGGCCAGCTGCGCCGCCTGCACCAGAAACTGCTGGCGGTGGACGACGAACTGGCGTTCGTGGGCGGCATCAACATCATCGACGACCGCAACGACCTCAACCATGGCCAGTCGCCCGAGCCGCGACTGGACTTCGCCGTGTCGCTGCGCGGCCCCGTGGTGCAGTCGGTGGCGCAGAGCACCCGGGCCATGTGGACGCGGGCCGCGTTCGGCCAGGAGTGGCGCGAGGAACTGCTGGCGCTGGCGCGCAGCGCCGAACCGGTGGCTGGCGCGCGGGCCCTGTTGCAGCGCTTGCGAATCCTGCCGTCGGGCGCGGCAGTCTCGCCAGCGGAGTCGCTGCCACCCGTGCAGGCGGCGTTCGTGGTGCGCGACAACCTGCGCCAGCGCCGCGCCATCGAACGCAGCTATGTGGCCGCGCTGCAGTCGGCGCGCACGCGCATCGACATCGTGTGCCCCTACTTCTACCCCGGCCGGCTGTTTCGCCGCACGCTTCGCGGCGCCACCCGGCGCGGCGTGCAGGTGCGGCTGCTGCTGCAGGGCAAGCTCGACTATCGCATCGCGGGGCTGGCCGCGCAGGTGCTCTATGACGAGCTGCTCGCGCATGGTGTGCGCATCTACGAGTACACGCCCGCGTTCCTGCATGCCAAGGTGGCGCTGGCTGACGACGACTGGGCCACCGTCGGCAGCTCCAACATCGACCCGCTGTCGCTGCTGCTCAATCTGGAGGCCAATGTCGTGGTGCGTGACGCAGCGTTCAATCGCACGCTGGCCCAGGCCTTCGAGCAGGCCGTGGCCACCTCGCGCGAGGTGACCGCGCCGCCGCTGGCGGCGGGCTGGGTGGCGGCCCTGCGTCGCGGCTTCGTGGCCTGGGCCGCGCACTGGGTGGCGCGCGTGGCGGGCATGGGTGGCCGCTACTGAGTACCGGCCCTCGGACCGCCGTCGTTCCGACCGCCCGAGGGCTGTTCAGTTCGGACGGCCGCCGTAGCGATTGGCGCCGCTCGAGCCGGGCAGCAGGCCGTTTTCGACCACCGCCCAGGCCCAGCCGATCACCGGGATCAGCGTCACCAGCACCCACCAGCCAGCCTTGTCGCGGTCGTGCCAGCGCTTGACGCTCAGCGCCAGCGCCGGCCAGAGCAGCATCATGTTGACCAGCCCCTCGGTCACATGCGCCGACACGCCAACCACGCGCAGCAGCACGGTGAAGTACAAGCCCAGTCCCAGCATGGCAGCGACGCCCCAGAGCCACCATGTGCGGCGGCCGATGCGCCCCTTGAAGTCGAACAGCAGTCGGCGCAGGGAATCGGTGTCGGAGTCGTTCATGGAGGGTGATGCCGGGCAGGCCGCCGGAGCGGCGCGAACGGCAATCCTATCCGCGCTGCCCGCCAGGGGCAGACTGGTCAACGCATGGTCTTGCCGAAGCACACGCTCGTGGCGTCGCCGACGAAGTTGCCGTAGGCCTTGATGCGACGCCAGCCGCTGGCGCGGTACAGCGCCATCGCAGGCTTCTGCTTCGCGCCCGTCTCCAGCACCAGCTTGCGATAGCCCATGGCCAGCGCATCGGCTTCCAGGCGCGCGAGCAGGGCGCGCCCGATGCCCTCGCGGCGCACGCCGCGGCTGACGAACATGCGGCGCACCTCGCCGGTGGCGGCATCGATGCGGCGCAGCGCGCCGCAGCCCACGGCGACACCGTCGCGCCAGGCCAGCAGGTACACCTCGCGCTCGCCCAGCGGAAGATTGGTCGGTGCCGGACTGTCGGGGGCGAACAGTTCCGGATAGATCTCGCGCGCCTCGATGCCGGCCTCGGCCAGCAGCGCCAACGCCTGAAGATGCAGCGGATCGACGGGCGAGATCGTCAGCAGGGGGGCTTCGGCCACGACGGCCGAGTTCGGCTCCGTCATCGCGGAAGGTGCCTCGCGTGACGGCCCAACGCGACCAGTTCGCGTTCCACATCGGGCGGGAAGCCGCGCCGGCCGCGCCGGCGGTCGTTCAGCAAGTGTTCCAGGCACTCGTCGCGCGACACGGCGCTGTTCCAGGCGGCGGCCAGCGTGTTGACGATGCGGGCATAGCGGTCGCAGGTGGCCAGCGGGCGCACCTCGGCGGGCAGGCGAGCCACCCATTCCATGGCGCGGCCGGTCAGCGCACGGTCGGTGGCCAGGGGCGCACGGCGCACCTTCTGCCAGTACTCGTTGCTGAGCATGGCAGCCATGCCCTCGGGGATCTGCTCGCTCGATGCACGGGCAGCCTCGATCGACACGGGCTCGAATTCCATCAGCCCCGACTTGCGCGGGACATAGGCTGGCGGGGTCTTCTTCATGGGCGACAGCAAGTGGCCTCATTTTGGGCGCCGCCCCGTGCCGCCATGCGGCAATGTGTCACGCACCGCTGCGCTTTGCCGCCTCGTCCAGCGTGGCATGCGGCGCGAGCCGGCCCACTTCCAGGCCCTGCCAATTGCGCAGCGCCGGTCTGGCCAGGCCGGCGAGCAGCGCCTGCCCGGCGTCGTCCAGGGGTGCCAACAGGCCCTGCAGAAGGGCGGCCAGCGCCACCTCGGCGGCGCGTGCCGTGGTGCCGTCGTCCATCTTCAGTGCGATGCCCAGCCCCTGCTCGGGCAGGGCGGCGCAATAGACGCCCTCGGCGCCCACCTTGCAGAACACGCGCAGCCCGAAGTGCTGCATCACCTGCGTGTCGAAGCGTCCCGTGCCGGCCACCATGTGCGGCTCGCGCGCCACCGCTTCGCGCAAGCGGCGCGCGGCGTCGGCCCGGGCGGTTGTCAGGCCCGCACCCGTGCCCGCGCGCGCGAAAGCCAACGCCAGCCGCGACAGCGGGATGCCGTAGGTGGGGATCGAGCAGCCGTCCACGCCGCGCGGCGCGTCCGCCAGGCGCCAGCCTGTGCAGGATTCGATGCTCGCGTCCACCTCGCGCATCACCGGATGACCCTGCCGCACGTAGCCGGCAAGGCAGGTGCGGGCGTCGCCGTCCCCGGCCAGCATGCAGCCCAGGCAGACGAATCCCGCGTGCTTGCCCGAGCAGTTGTTGTGCAGGGGGCCGGGCGCACGTCCGGCGGCCGCCAGCGCGAGCTTGGCGCCCTCTTCATAGGGCCAGTGCGTGCCGCACTCGAGCACCGACGCGTCGAGCCCGGCCTTGGCAAGCATCGATGCCGCGGTCGCCGCGTGGACCGCCTCGCCCCCGTGCGAGGCGCAGGCCAGAGCCAGTTCCCGATCGTCGAGGCCGAAACGGTCTGCAGCGCCGCTTTGCACCAGCGGCAGCGCCTGCAGCAACTTGATCGCCGAGCGCGGGAAGACGGGCCGCTGCACGTCGCCGGCCGAGGCCACGGTGCGGCCCGCGGCGTCGGCCACGATCCAGGCGCCCCGGTGGAACGACTCGACCGCGTTGCCGCGCCAGGCTTCGACGAGAACGGGATGGGTGTTCATGCAATGTGTCCTGGAGGCGACTGCGGCCGTGCGTGTGTGATGGCGACAATCGTCGCATGCCCGTCCAAGCTTTCGTCCTCGTGCTGGCTGCCGCGTTGCTGCACGCCACCTGGAACCTGATTGCCAAGCGAAGCGGCGGCGACCACCGCTTCGCCTTCCTCACGGCCGTCGGCGTCACGGTGATCTGGGCGCCTGCGGCCTGGTGGTTCGGCGCCGACGAACTGCCTCGCTGGGGGCTCGTGGAGTGGGGCGTGCTGGGAGCCAGCGCCGTGGTGCACGTGGGCTACTACCTGGCCTTGCTGCGGGGCTACCGGGAAGCCGATCTCACGGTGGTGTATCCGATGGCCCGAGGCAGCGCGCCGCTGGTGACCGTGGCCGGTGCGGTCCTGCTGCTCGGCGAGCGCTTCACCCTGGCCACCGCGCTGGGCGTGGGCGCCGTGTGCGGCGGAGTGTTCCTGGTGGCGGGCGGGCCGTCGTTGTGGCGCAGCGCGCGTGGTGCGCACGACGCCGCCGCGCGGCGGCGCGTGCGGGCCGGCCTCGCGTGGGGCGCGCTGACCGGCCTGCTCATCGCAGGCTACACGGTGATCGACGGCTATGCGGTCAAGGTCATGTCGCTCGGCCCGGTGCTGTTCGACTACCTGGGCAACGTGTTGCGCGTGCCGCTGCAGGCACCTCTGGTCTGGCGCGAGCGCGCCACGCTGGCGGACCAATGGCGCCGGCACTGGCGAGCCGTGCTGGCCATCAGCGCGATGGGACCGCTGGCCTATATCCTGGTGCTTTATGCCGTGCGCATGGCGCCGCTGTCGCACGTGGCGCCGGCGCGCGAGGTGTCGATGCTGTTTGCTGCCCTCATCGGCGGACGGCTGCTGGGTGAAGCCGATCGCGGTTTGCGCGTCGCGGGCGCAGCCTGCATCGCAGCCGGCGTGGCCGCCCTGGCGATGGGGTGACGGTCATCGGGCCGGTCGCTGCGTGCGCGTTCTCACGAACGCGCCGGCGCCGGCCATGCGGGCGGCCGCTATCCTCGCAGTTCCACCCAGACCAGCCTCGACGACAGGGAGCGGGCATGTTCGATCCACGCGTTGCATTCGCCGGGGGCCTGGCGGTCCTGATGGCCGGCGCAGCCCCTGCGGCCCTGGCCCAGAGCCAGGGCATGCATCAATGCACCTCGGCGTCGGGGCAGACCTGGTGGTCTCGCACACCGTGCCCTGCAGGCCCGTCTTCTGCCGGCACGACACTGCGCCAGTACGGCCCGCTGCCGGACCGATCGGCCAACGCGGTGCGGCCGGTTTCGCCCGGCCTGCAGGGACGCGCCAATGCACACACGCAGTACCTGGGCGCCGAGTGCGCGCGCATCGCCGACGCCATGCGCACCGGGCCGTCCAGGGGTGTGTCGTCGGCCGTGGTGCGCGACCTGCGCGCGGAGTACCAGAAGAAATGCCAGGACGAGGACTTCGAGGCCCGGCAGCAGGCCTGGAGCGAGGAGAAGCGCGAACGCACCGAGCGCAAGGCGGCGCGTGACGCCGAGCAGTCCGCGCGCGCCGATGCGGCCCGCGTGGCTGCGCAGTGCGACGAGATGCTGCTGGCGTTGACGGCCAAGCGGCGACGCCTGGACACGCTCACGCCTGGCGAGCGCGACGATCTCGCGCGCTTCCAGGCGCGATACGACGAGCGCTGCAAGGCGCGCTGAGTCCGCTTCGGCACCGGCGGGCGCCCGCACGCGCAAGGCCCCGTCGCAGCGCGGTTTCGCCCGGGCAGCCCACAATGCCGCCCCATGGATTCGCTGTCACAGATCGCGCTCGGTGCAGCCGTCGGCGTCGCCGCGATGGGGCGCCGAACGGCACCGTGGAAGGCCGCGGCCTGGGGCGCGGTGGCGGGCACGCTGCCCGACCTGGACGTGTTCATCGACCATGGCGACGCGGTCAGCAACATGGTGCTGCACCGCGCCGAGACGCATGCGCTGGCCTGGCTGACACTGTTCTCGCTGCCGTTCGGTGCGGCGGTGGCGTGGCTGTCGGGAGAGCGGTCGCAGTGGCGTCGCTGGTGGCTCGCGATGTGGCTGGCGCTCGTGACGCATCCGCTGCTCGACGCGATGACCGTGTACGGCACGCGACTGGCGCTGCCCGTGCACGACCGCCCGTATGGCGTGGGCAGCATCTTCATCATCGATCCGCTGTACACGCTGCCGCTGCTCGTGGGTACGGGCCTGGCCATCGCGCGCCGATGGCCGCGGGCCAACGCAGCGGGCCTGGCGTTGTCCACCGCCTACCTCGGATGGGGATGGGCCGCCCAGCAGCACGTGGAACAGGTGGCGCGCGAGTCCCTGGCTGCGCAAGGCATCGCGGCCGGGCAGGTCCTGGTCACGCCCACCGCGTTCAACAGCGTGCTGTGGCGCGTGCTGGTGATCGACGGCGACCGCTACCTCGAGGGCTTCCACTCGCTGCTCGACAGCGAACGCCGCATCGGTTTCGACGCCTTCGACCGCGGCGCTGCGCTGGGTGCGCCCGTGGCTTCCTTGCCCGCCGTGCAGCGTGTGGCGGACTTCAGCGGCGGCTACTACGCATTCGCGGCGGCCGGCGACGAACTTCGCGTGACCGACCTGCGCATGGGCCAGCATCCGCACTTCACGTTCAGCTTCGCCGTGGCCACGGGACCCGGCGCGTCGCAGCCGCTGGCCTTGCCCCGGCAGGTTGGCATGCGTCCCGCGGTCGGCCCCTACCTGCGGTGGGTGGGTCGCCGCGCGCTCGGCGAGTCGCTGCCGCCGCCGCGCTGACGCCGCAGTGGCGCAGCGACCGCGCCCTGCGGCCACTCAGCGACCGAACAGGCCCTTGACGATGCTGCCGACGCCTTCGACCACGCCGCCCAGGCTGACGCCGAGCTTTTCCGCCAGGCCCACCGCGAAGCGCGCGGCGAACAGCTCGTTGATCGAGAACTTCGGGTCGTCGATCCGGCCTTCGAGCCGGAACTCCATCTCGATGCGGCCGTCTCGGCTCATCGCGGCCAGCACGGCCTGGCGAGGTACGCCCGCGAAGGTGCCGAGCAGGCCACCACCGCCCTGCAGTTCCAGGCCGTCGAGCACCACGCGCCCGGGCGCGTCAATCCGGCCGCCCGTAGCGCGGGCGCGCAGGTCCAGGTCCAGCGAGCCGGCGCGGACGGCGCCTTCGCCGCTGCGCAGCAGGTAGGGCTGCAGCGCCTTCAGGTCGAGCCCGCGTGCCTGCACGCGAAGGTCTGCCTCGCGCGTGGCCGGCGTCAGATGGCCGCGCACTTCGATGCGGCCTGCGCGTTGGGCCGCGCCAAGGTGCGCCTCGAGTCGCAGGTCGATGCGCTCGTCGAGCGCGGGCAGCGCCAGCGGCCCGGCGTCGGCGCTCACGTCGGTGAGTTGCAGCCGGTGCGGTGCTGCGCGACCGACGGTGGCGTCGAACACGTCGACCGCCACGCCGTTCAGCACCAGGGCATCGATGTGCACCCGCTCCGGCCCGGCGCGGCCGTCGCGGCTTGCACGCTCGGTTGCGGCGCCCGGCGCATCGCCGCGCAACGAGGGCACCACCTGCAGCCGCCCGTCGCGCGTGCGAAGCATGGCCACGTAGCCGCCTTCCACGCGAACGCTCGACAAGCGCCAGCCGCCCTGCCACAGGCTCGACAGGGCCGGGCGGATCGTCACCCGGTCGGCGCGCAGTTCGTGCTCGGCAGGCCAGCGCCCCGGCACGCCCCGGACCACCAGTCCGCGAACCTCGACACCGGTCCAACCCAGTTCGATGCTGCGCACGCTGGCCTGAGGCCCGAGAGCAGCCGCCACGCGACCTGGCAACTGGCGCAGCGCCAGGTGGAGGCCTGCTGCCAGCAAGCCCACGACGCCCAGCACCGCGAGCGCGATGCGGGCGCCGCGTGGAAGCGACATCGACGTCATGCGTCCATTGTCGGCCGCGGCGGCTGTCCGCATGCCCGCCATGACAATGCCCGACATGAACTTGTCCCTCATCGGCGTCGATTTCACGAGTGCGCCGTCGCGGCGCAAGGGCATCACCGTGGCGCGCGGCGCGCTGTCCGGCCGGAGGCTGGCGCTGCAGCGCGTGGACACGCTGGCCGACTTCGCTGCCTTCGAGGCCCTGCTGCACGAGGCCGGCCCCTGGCTCGGCGGCTTCGACTTTCCGTTCGGGCTGCCGCGCGAACTGGTCCGCGCGATGGCCTGGCCCGGCGACTGGCCTTCGCTGATCCGTCACTACGCCGCGTTGACCCGTCCCGAGATCCGACGCCGCTTCGTCGAGTTCTGCGCGGCGCGCCCGGCGGGAGGCAAGTTCGCGCACCGCGCCTGTGACGTGCCGGCCGGCGCCAGCCCGTCGATGAAGTGGGTCAACCCGCCGGTGGCCTGGATGCTGCACGCCGGCGCGCCGCGATTGCTGGCGGCGGGCGTGCACCTGCCCGGCCTGCACGACGGCGATCGCTCGCGCGTGGCGCTGGAGGCCTATCCCGGCCTGCTGGCGCGCGAGTTGATCGGCAACCGGTCCTACAAGAGCGACGACCGCCGGGCGCACACGCCGGATCGGCTGATCGCCCGCAAGGACATCATCGAGGCACTCGAGCAGGGCCGCACCCGTCTCGGTCTGCGTCTGGCGCTGACCCATGCCCAGCGCGACGCGCTGGCCGACGATGGCAGCGGCGACCGCCTGGACGCCGTGCTGTGCCTGGTGCAGGCGGCGTGGGCCGGTGGGCAGGCCGGATATGGCCTGCCGGCGGGCGTCGATGCGCTCGAGGGCTGGATCACCAGCGCGCTTCCTGCCGCGGGCGAACCCGTCGCCCCCACCTGTCGCGCCCGGAAATGAAAAAGCCCCGCCGGAGCGGGGCTGTCGTGCGAAGGCTGGACGCTTCGGCTCAGGGGCGGGCCAGCGTGATCGCGGGCGAGACCCAGGTCTCGAAGTGCGCCGGGTTGCGCGCGTCGGCCAGGGCCTTGCGCACCGTCACGCGCACCTTGTACTGCCCGTTGGGCAGGGAGCTCCAGTTGCCGGGCTTGGTCGGGTCCGACTGGAACACTTCGCCGTCCCAGGTGAACGTGAAGAAGCCGGTCGGGCTGCTGTTGCGGGTGACCCATTCGTCCAGGCTCACGCGACCCTTGACCTGATCGGTCGTTGCGTCGAGTGCCTCCAGCAGCACCGATTCCGAGTGGTGATCCAGGTGGATCAGGAAGTACGGAATGTCGTCACCGGCCAGCGTGTAGCTGGCGCCGGTGGGCTGGTTGAAGAACGAACCCCCCGTCAGCTTGGCCAGCCAAGGGAACCCGTTGGCGGTGGGCTCGAGCACGCGGATGGCCTGGTAGTCGCCCTTGAAGCCGGCGTACGGCACGCGCAAGGTCTTGCCTCCTTCACGCGGGGTGAAGACGAGGTAGCCGCCGTACAGGCCGCGATCGGCCAGCGCCGCGGCTTCGGGTGCCGTGAACGTGACCGAGACCGACTGGGTGCCGTAGCGGCCGCGGCGGTCCTTGCCGTTGACCTTCACCGACGTGCGGCTCAGCGTCACGCCGGCCGAGGCTGCGAAGTACGACAGCCCCGGAGCCTGCACGAAGGTGAAGGGACCGGTGGCCAGCGCAGCGACATGCGTGATGTCGTAGGTGACCGGCGTCAGGCCGTGGTTGACGACCTTGACCGTGCGCACCAGGGACGTCGGCGTGGCGCCGCTCTCGCCCAGCGACAGCTCGCTCGGCTCGACCACCACCTTCTGCGCGATTGCCGCAGGGATGTCGATCATGCCGGCGCCCTGGCGATGGACGTTGTCCAGGAAGCCCAGGGCCGGATTGCCGTTCCACAGCTTCGGGTCGGCCGTGTTCTGCAGCACCTGCCGCATCACTTCGAGGCCGTCGTACGGACGGGCGTGCAGGATCAGCGCAGCGGCGCCTGCCACGTGCGGCGAGGACATCGACGTGCCCGACAGGGTGGCCGAGCCGCCCAGCTCCAGCGGATAGGTCGAGAAGATCGCCCCGCCGGGTGCGCCGAGGTTGGGCTTGAGCGTCAGGTCGGCGGCGAGGCCGAACGAGCTGAAGCCCGAGATCAGGCCCCCGGTGCCGAAGGGGTAGCCCACATACGCGTCACCCCAGGTCAGCGAGGCGGCGCCGGCGGCGACGAGGGCGTCCAGCGCCGCGCCCTGGGCTGCCGTGAGCGCCACCACCGGGATGGTGATGGCCGGCGCACCTGCCACCGTCGGGCTCAGGGCCCCGGCCGCGTTGTTGTAGAGCAGGACGGCGGCGGCCCCGGCCGCCTGCGCATTGAACGCCTTCTGGTAGAAGCCGCAGGTGCCGCGACGGATCAGCACTGCCTGTCCGGTCAGGCTTCCCGCAGGCAGCGCGGCGCAACCGTCGGCGGTCGCGGCCGGCGTGCCGGTGCGGCCCAACGGAAGACTGCCCGAGGTCGGTGGCAGCGGCGAACCTGTGGCCGGGTTGAAGCCGTAGGGCGTGCCGCCCACCGTGAATGACCGCTGGGCGTTGTCGTACGAGGCGACACCGATCACGCCGGAACCCACTCCCGGCGCGCCGGCAGCGTACAGGCCGTCGGGCGCGGAGCCGTTGGGCCCGTTGTTGCCGATCGAGGCCACCACGACCACGCCGAGCTTGGCCAGCCGGCTGGCGGCCACCGCGGTCGGGTACTGGGGCCACTGGCGCGACGCGCCCAGGCTCTGGTTGACGACGTGCATGCCGTCGGCCAGGGCGCGCTCCAGCGCTTCGATGATGACGTCGGCGGTGGTCGAGCCGTTGCAGCCGAAGACGCGGTACGCGCCGAAGGTCACGCCGGGGGCGACACCCTTGATCGCGCCGTTGGCACCGACGATGCCGGCCACGTGCGTGCCGTGACCGCCACAGTCGTCAGGATTGTTGTCGGGCACCGGTACCGGGTTGTACGTGGCGCTGGTCGGGTCGGCATTGAACGCATCGCCGACGAAGTCGTAGCCGTAGGCGACCCGGGCGCTAGGGAACGCCGTGGTGCCCGGCACGCCGGTGCCACCGAAGGCTGGGTGGTCGATGTCGATGCCGGTGTCGATGATGCCGACCTTGACGCCGGCACCGGTCCAGCCCGCGGCCTGCGCGACGCTGGCTCCGGTCAGGGTGATGGCCGCGGCCAGGTCGGGACTGCTGCCGTTGAAACCGTTGTCGGGCGTAGGCGCGTAGACCACCTCGACCGGGAACAGTGCCTTGACGCCGGGCAGGCGCGCGAGCTTCGCGCGTTCGGCCGCCGTCGCCTCGACGGCGAAGCCGTTGAACAGGGTGTCGTAGGCACGGCGTTCGCGATAGCTCACGCCGGCCGCCGTGGCCGCCCGGCGGAAGCTGGCCTTTTCGGCCTGCACCTCGGTGGCCGAGGCGCCCTCGGAGCGCGGCGAGCCACGCAGTTCCACGAACCACAAGTTGCCGCCCTCGGCGGCCGTGATCGGCACGGTCTGTGCCTGCACGGCCACAGCACCGAGGCCGAGCGCACAGGCCGCGACGGCCAGGCGATGACGTAGGAACCCTCTGCTCACGTGTCTTCTCCTGCTGGCTTGGTGTCGGCGGGACAGGCTTGCACCAGCGCCTTGTTGGTCGAATTCCATCCAGCACCAGCATCGGGCAATGGTGTTGCCGTCTGCGTGCACTGGCCCCCGATGGACCCGTGCGCCCCAGCGGTGCGTGAGCGCGCGGAAGACGGCATCTTCAGCACGCGCCGTGCCCCGGTCCAACGGGCAAACCCTCTAAAGCGGGGGGTAGGCGCGGAACCCCCCGATTCGAGGGGGTCCGGGGGGATCCGCGGGCCGTCGGTGTGACCGATTCGACGGCGGTGTGCGGCGTCCACAATCGGGCTGCACCCGTGGCTGAAACACATTGACCGCCGCCGCCAGCCCCGACACCGCCGCGACGGTCCTCGCCCAGGCGTGGTTCGCGGCGCGCCACTGGGAGCCGTTTGCCTTCCAGCTGGAGGTGTGGCGCAACCTGGCGGCCGGGCGCAGCGGCCTGCTGCATGCGAACACCGGCAGCGGCAAGACCTACGCGGTCTGGTTCGGCGCCATCGCCCGCGCCCAGGCCTGCGGCGTGCCGCTGCGGGGCGCGCACGCACCGCCGCTGGGCGTGCTGTGGCTGACGCCGATGCGCGCGCTGTCCAGCGACACGACGCGCGCGCTGCAGGCACCGCTGGCTGACGTCGCGCCGGCGTGGACCGTGGGCCAGCGCACCGGCGACACCGCCAGCGGCGAGCGCGCCCGGCAGGACCGTCGCCTGCCCACGGCTCTGGTGACCACGCCCGAGTCGCTGTCGCTGATGCTGGCGCGCGAGCGCGCGGCCACCGAACTGGCCGGCGTGCACACGGTCATCGTCGACGAGTGGCACGAACTGGTGGGCAACAAGCGCGGCGTGCAGGTGCAGCTGGCGCTGGCGCGCCTGGCGCGCTGGAACCCGGGGCTGGCGGTGTGGGGGCTGTCGGCCACGCTCGGCAACCTGGAGCAGGCCATGCAGACGCTGTGCGGCCCGGGCGCAGCCCTGGTGCGCGGCCGCACCGACAAGACCATCGTCATCGACACGCTGCTGCCCGCCGAGCCGGGGCGCTTTTCATGGGGCGGACATCTCGGCGCGCAGATGCAGCAGCCGGTGGTGGAGGAGATCGAGCGCACGATGACCACCACCGGCGGCACGACCCTGGTGTTCACCAATGTGCGGTCCCAGGCCGAGATCTGGTACCAGATGCTGCTGGCCGCGCGGCCGCAGTGGGCGGGCAGCATCGCGCTGCATCATGGCTCGCTCGACCGCGAGGTGCGCGAGTGGGTCGAGGCCGGCCTGAAGGACGGCTCGCTCAAGGCGGTGGTGGCCACGTCCAGCCTGGACCTGGGCGTGGACTTCCTGCCTGTCGAGCGCGTGCTGCAGATCGGCAGCCCCAAGGGCGTGGCGCGGCTGCTGCAGCGGGCTGGGCGCAGCGGCCACGCGCCCGGCCGCGTCAGCCGCGTCACGCTGGTGCCCACCAACACGCTGGAGCTGGTGGAAGCGGCCGCGGCCCGTCGCGCTGCGGTGGCGGGCCGCGTGGAGTCGCGCGAG
>WBZX01000301.1_pt1 | contig 28756 bp, 24 predicted proteins | sample 5204211 | NCBI WGS metagenome assembly WBZX01 (sample SAMN12344362, study PRJNA552823) | activated sludge metagenome | biome: Activated sludge suspended growth; feature: Nitrification reactor; material: Wastewater; isolation source: activated sludge from nitrification reactor of wastewater... | reverse complement strand
CGCGCCCCGCCGCTGTCGTTGAGGCCCACCACCGGCGCGCCCACCTCGGTGGCGAGGTCCATCACCTTGCAGATCTTCCGCGCGTGGGCCATGCCGAGGCTGCCGCCGAACACCGCGGGCTCCTGCGCGAACACGAACACCTGCCGCCCGTCGATGGTGCCGTAGCCGGTGACCACGCCATCGCCGAGGAAGGTCTGCTTATCCAACCCGAAGTTGGTGCTGCGGTGGGTGACCAACTGGCCCAGTTCCTGGAAGCTGCCTTCATCGAGCAGGAGATCCACCCGCTCGCGGGCGGTGAGCTTGCCCTTCTTGTGCTGTGCCGCCACGCGGTCCGCGCCGCCGCCTTCCAGTGCCTTGCCCACGCGGGCATCCAATGCATCGAAGTGTTCCTTCATGGGAGAATTAGGGTCGAGGTGGGCGAAGGTATCCCGCAGCGTGTAGCGGGGGGCGGGGTGGGAGTAGCAGTGGTCGGTCTGTGCAGGAAATTCGATGCAGCGGAACAATGGAGGCGGTCATGGGGAAACTTTGGATCCTATTGTAGCCTCACCGGCGAAGATCCCGGGATCCGTGCGACCCCGTGCACCGAACACCCCATTCCCACCCCCTCCTATCTTCGTCGCACTAGCGAACGAAAGCAGATGAACAAGGTGGTTGCCAACGCCGATGTGGCGCTCGAAGGGCTGAAGGACAACATGACGTTGATGGTGGGCGGCTTCGGGCTGTGCGGCATACCGGAGAACAGCATAGCGGCCATGGTGCGCAAAGGCACCAAGGGGCTCACGTGCATCAGCAACAACGCCGGGGTGGACGACTTCGGACTGGGGCTGTTGCTGCAGACCAAGCAGATCAAGAAGATGATCAGCAGCTATGTGGGCGAGAACGCGGAGTTCGAGCGGCAGATGCTGAGCGGCGAGCTGGAGGTGGAACTGATCCCGCAGGGCACCCTGGCCGAACGCTGTCGCGCCGGTGGGGCCGGTATCCCCGCCTTCTACACCCCGGCAGGCTACGGCACCGAGGTGGCCGAAGGCAAGGAGGTGCGCGAGTACAACGGCAAGATGCACGTGCTGGAGAGCTGGCTGCGCGCCGACTTCGCACTGGTGAAGGCATGGAAGGGCGACCGCTTCGGCAACCTGGTCTACAAGCGCACGGCGCGCAACTTCAACCCGATGATGGCCATGGCAGGCAAGATCACCGTGGCCGAAGTGGAAGAGCTGGTGGAGCCGGGCATGCTGGACCCGGACGAGATACACACGCCGGGCATCTTCGTGCAGCGCATCTTCCAAGGGAGCGCGTACGAGAAGCGGATCGAGCAGCGCACGGTGCGCAAGCGCGGCTGAGCCATGACGGCGGACGCCCGCTTGAAGCGTTGGCTGTTCGCGGGTTGTGCCCTCGCGGTATTCGCCTATGTGCTGGCCCGAGCCCTGCTGGTGCCGCTGGTGCACGATGAGGCCACCTCCTTCCTCGCCTACATGCAACCGGGGCGGTTCCTGCCCTTCGCATCCATGTGGGATGCGAACGACCACTACCTGAACAGTGCGCTGGGCGCACTGGGCTACCGCGCACTGGGCCTGCACCTGCTGGCGCTGCGCTGGGGCAGCGTGCTGGCGTACCTGCTGTATGCGTGGGCCAGCTACCACCTGGGGCGCGCTGTGCGGCACACCGCCGTGCGCTGGGTGCTGTGGGTAGCGCTGCTCACCTGCCCCTTCGCGCTGGACTTCTTCTCCCTCTCCCGTGGCTACGGTCCTGCCATGGCGTTGGTGCTGGTGAGCGTGCTGGGCGCGTTACGCTTCGCACGCACCGGTGCACGCGGTGCGCTGGTGCAGGCGCTGCTGGCCATGGCCGCCGCCAACGCGTGCGTGCTGAGCATGCTGCCCTTGTGGGCGGTGCTGTTGGCGTTGTTGCTGCCGGCGTGCTGGCGCACGCGGCCGTTGCTGGGCCGGTGGACCTTACTGGGTGCTGTGCCGCTGGCATGCGCCGCGCTGCTGGCCTACCGTATGGCGCAACTGGGCCTGTTGTACCACGGGGATACCACCGGGTTCGTGTCCACCACCCTTGGTTCGTTGCTGCATGCCGGCTACGGCATCCGGTCCGCTATAGCGGAATGGCTCGTCTTCGGCATGTTGGCCGTTCTGGGCCTGTTCATGGTGCTGCCGAACACGCGCGAGCGGAACGTTGCATCGCCGCCGCTCATCCTGGGTGCGCTGCTCTGGGGCGAAGTGCTGTGCCGCGTAGTGCTCGCCCACATCGCACACCTCAACTATGCGGAGGACCGCACCGCGTTGCACACGCTCCTGCTGGCGATCCTCTTCGTGGCCTGGTGTGCCGATGCTCTTGCGGAACGGCATCGCCTTGCACTCCTCATCGCGTTGCCCTTGTTGCTCTTCCCCGCACGCACCCTGCTCACGCTGAACACGGACCACACCATCCTTTGGAAGGAACAGGCCGTTCCGGATCGTTTCGCGCAGCGGGTGGCGGCGATGGAACGCGAGCGTGGTCGTCCGCTGGTGGTGGGCGCACACCGCCTGCTGGGGTTATCCTGGTCGTTGCAGCGACGCATGCTGGGCAGCGAGGGTGATGTGAACGCGGTGAGTTGGCCCCACGGCACGCACGAAGTGCGCATCGTGGACGAACGCGTGCCCGCGACGGCGCTGCGCGACTATGCCGTGGTGGACAGCGCACCCGCCGCCGGGCTGCGGCTGCTGGTGCGCACACCGCCGCTGCGCACGGCCTTGCTGGTGGACACCGCCACTACCCTGCGCACCGATACCGCCACGCGGCAAGCACTGTACACCACCGACGCGACCGCTTTGCGCACGCACGACCTGTTCGTAGAGGTGGAGGGCACGATCACATCGGCCGTGGAGCCACTGGACCTGCGCGTGTGCGTGGCGGTGTACGACACGGCCGGGCGCCCGCTGCACAACGACTTCCTGTTCCTGGCCACGCGGCGTGCGCACTGGCAGGGCGATGCGTTCCACACCATCCGACCGGTGCCGCAGCACGCGCTCGCGAGCCGACTGGAGGTATGGGTGTGGGACCCGCAGCAGGCGGCCTACCAGCTTGCTCCCGGACGGATACGCGTGCACCGGGTGATGCGCTAGGCACCGCGCGCACGATCCAAGGGGTACCGCGTGGGGCCGGGATCGCCGCCGAAGCAGCGCCCGGATGCATCTTCGCATCTTCGCAGCAACAGCGTACCACCGGAACATGGCACTCACCAAGGAGCAGATGGCGAAGCGCATCGCGCAGGAATTGCGCGATGGCTATTACGTGAACCTCGGCATCGGCATACCCACGTTGGTGGCCAACTACATACCTGCGGGTATGAACGTGGTGCTGCAGAGCGAGAACGGCATCCTGGGCATGGGCCCCTTCCCCTTCGAAGGCGAGGAGGACGCCGACCTGATCAACGCCGGCAAACAAACGGTGACGCTGCTGGGTGGCAGCAGCATCTTCGACAGTGCCACCAGCTTCGCGATGATCCGCGGACAGCACGTGCAGCTGACGGTGCTGGGCGCCATGGAAGTGAGCGACAACGGCGACATCGCCAACTGGAAGATACCGGGCAAGATGGTGAAGGGCATGGGTGGCGCCATGGACCTGGTGGCGAGCGCGGAGAACATCATCGTGTGCATGCTGCACACGAACAAGGCAGGCGAGAGCAAATTGCTGAAGCAATGCACCCTGCCGCTCACCGGCGTGGGTTGCGTGAAGAAGATCGTGAGCGACCTGGGGGTGTTCGATGTGACCCCCGATGGCTTCAAGCTGCTGGAACGCGCCCCCGGCGTAACGGTGGAGGAGATACAGGCCAAGACCGAAGGTCGCTTGGTGGTGGAAGGCACGATCCCCGAAATGGCCGTTTGACGGTACGGAGATGACCGGGACCACGGCCACGCTACCTGCCACGCACACGCCACGCTGGCTGGTGCCCGCGCTCTTCCTGGTAACGGCGGTGTGGCCGCTCTTCATGCACCTGGACACGCTGCCCTTGCGCATGTGGGACGAGGCCCGACAAGCCATCAGCGCCTATGAGATGCTGCACAGTGGCGATCTGCTGGTGGCCCACTTCTATGGCCAGCCTGACATGTGGAGCACGAAGCCACCGATGCTGATCTGGATACAGACCGCCTTCTTCGCCGTGCTGGGTCCGGGGGAACTGGCGCTGCGTCTGCCCTCGGCCATCGCGGCGCTGCTCACGGGCTGGTCCCTGCTGCGCTTCACCACGCGGCAACTGGGCGCGCCGTGGCTGGGCCTGCTGGCCTGCCTGCTGCTGTACACCGGCGAAGGCTATATACACATGCACGTGGCACGCAGCGGCGACTACGATGCGCTGCTGGTGCTCTTCATGACCACCAGTGCCTGGGCCTTGTTCCGCTGGAGCGCGGATGGCCGACCGCGCGACCTGCTATGGTTCTTCGTGCTTCTAACCTGCGGCGTGCTCACCAAGAGCGTGCAGGCGTTGCTCTTCGTGCCGGGGCTGGGGCTGTTCCTGCTGGCCCGCAAGCGGCTGCTCGCTCTCTTCAAGGAGCGCATGTGCTACGTGGGGCTCGGCATCTTCCTGTTGTGCGTCGGTGGCTTCTACCTGCTGCGCGAAGCAGCGAACCCGGGCTACCTGCAAGCGGTGTGGGAGAATGAACTGGGCGGCCGCTACGGCAACGCGCTGGAAGGACACCGTGAGCCGTGGAACTTCTACCTGCTCATGCTCCTGGAGCACCACTTCACCCCGTGGTGGATGCTGGTGCCCGTGGGCATGCTGGTGGGGCTGGCACACCGTGACGAGAAGCTGCGCCAGGGAACGCTGCTGCTCACCTGCATGGGTGCATGCTACCTGTTCGTTATCAGTTCGGCGGGCACCAAGTTGGAATGGTACGAAGCCCCTGCGCTGCCGGTGTTGTGCCTGCTGGCGGCCATTCCGCTGCACGCCCTGCAGCAATGGACCTTCACGGAAACATGGTCGGGTGCGTGGTTGCGCGCACGCGTGCTACCGTGGGCATTGCTCTTCCTGATCTTCGTGCAGCCGTATTCCGCGGTGATCGGTCGCACCTACTTCCCGCAGGAGTACGAATGGGACAAGCCCGTGTATGCAGCCTCCTACTACCTGCACAAAGCCGTGCGAGGCGGTCCCTTGGATGCCGATGTACTGTGCCACGACACGTACAACGCGCACCTCGTCTTCTACGTGCACCTGCTGAACGACCAAGGCAAGGACTTCCGCAGTGTGAGCAAGCACGAACTACAGCCGGGCATGCGTGCCATGGCCATCGAGCCGTTCGTGAAGGAGAGCATCGAACACGACTACGACCATCGGATCATCCACGAGGATGGTGCGCTGCGCATCTACGAGATCATCGCGCGACATGAAGCAACGCCCTGAGGTATCGCTGGTGGTACCGGTGCTGAACGAAGCACCGATCATCCCCGAACTGGTGTCCCGGTCCATGGCAGCCATCAGCGGCATTTCCCCCAACGCCGAGATGATCCTGGTGGATGATGGGAGCACGGACGAGACCTTGGAGGCGATCAAGGCCGAGCGCGCGAAGGACCCGCGTGTGCGCTACGTTTCGCTGAGCCGCAACTTCGGTCACCAGATGGCGATAACCGCCGGGCTGGACGCCGCACAAGGCAACACGGTGGCCATCATGGACGGCGACCTGCAGGACCCACCGGAAGTGATCCCGGAACTGTACGCCAAGTACAAGGAAGGCTACCACGTGGTGTACGCCAAACGGCGCGCACGGCTGAACGAGGTGTTCTGGAAGAAGTGGGCCGCGGCCATCTTCTACCGGTTGCTGCGCTCCATCGTGCGTTTCGACATACCGCTGGACACGGGCGACTTCCGCTTGATATCGCGCAAGGTCCTGCTGCGCCTGGGCGACATGCGCGAACGCGATCGATTCCTTCGGGGGCAGATCGCGTGGCTCGGCTTCAAGACCGACTTCGTGCTCTACGACCGGCACGGCCGCGCAGCGGGCGAACGCAAGTACACCGTGCGTAAGCTCATGGGCCTGGCCATGGCCGGCATCCTCTCCTTCAGCAGCTTCCCGCTGCGGCTGGCATCGTTCTTCGGCTTCTTCGTTTCGCTGGTGGCCTTCGTGGTGATCCTGTACGCGCTGTGGAGCAAGTTCACCCAGGGCGATCTCATCAGCGGATGGACATCGATGATCATCAGCGCCATGTTCATCGGCGGTGTGCAGCTCATCTGCCTCGGCATCATCGGCGAGTACATCAACCGGATCAGCCAGGAAGTGCGCGGCCGACCCATGTACGTGGTGGGCGAAAGCTCGGAGGGAGGGGATGAGGACTGAGGGCGCCACGAGCCGCGTGGGGGCCTGGGTGATCACCGGTCTGGCCCTCCTCCTCTGGTGCTACGCCGCCATTCGCGCGCATACGGTCTCCTTCTCGTACGATGAGTCGTACACCTTCCTGGAGCACGTGCGCAAAGGCATGTTCTACCAGCAGGCCTATGACCAGATGGGCGGCAACCACCACCTGCTGAACGTGTGGGGCATGTGGGGGAGCATGAAGCTCTTCGGCACGAGCGAATTCGCGCTACGCCTACCGAACCTGCTGGCCTACGTGCTGTACCTGTACGCCACGGCGCGCATCTCGCTCAAAGCACCATGGGGCCTCACCGCCGTCGCATGCTTCATCCTGCTGAACGCGCACCCGTACCTGATCGACTTCTTCTCCCTGGCACGTGGCTACGGCCTTGCGTGCGGCATGATGCTGATGAGCCTGTGGCAGGCGTGGCGCTTCTTCGATGAAGGACTGCGCTGGCAGCAGCTGGCACGCGCCACGGCGTTCGCCGCGCTCGCCGCGCTGTCGCATGTGATCATGATCAACTACCTGCTCGCATTCGGGCTGGCCTTCGGGGTGCTGGGCATCTGGCGCGCGCGCAGCACCGGCGTAGGGCCGTGGATGAAACACCTGGGCGTGCTGGCGGGCTTAAGCCTGGCAGGGCTGGCGGTGATCCTGCCCAATGCACTGGGCTTGTTCAACGGCGGCTCGCTCAACTTCGGTTGCGACACGTTGTGGCACTGCATGGTGCGCACGCTGGCCGAGAAGATCATGTACCACGTGGACTACGGCGAAGCGGCCTTGGACACCTTGGGCAAGGGTGTGCTCCGCGCCAGCGTGTGGTGTGCCGTTGTGCTCCTGTTCGCTTGGTGGAAGAACGCGTGGCGCGCTTTGGTGCCGATGCTCTTCGGGTTGCTGGTGCTCGGCGCCTGCCTCCTTTCGTTCTGGCTGCAGCAACAGCTCTTCGGTGTGCCGCTCCCGCAAACACGCACGGGTTTGTTCCTGCTTCCACTGAGCGCGTTCATCGTGGTTGCGGGCCTGGTCCGTTGGCCCAGCAGGGCCGTCATCCCCGCCGCGGTGGCGTGCCTGTTCTGCCTGCCGCTCCTGGCCCATGCGCAGCGGTGCGTCGGCTTCGTACGCTCGGACGAGTGGCTGCCCTCGGGTGAAGTGCGCACTGCGCTGGAGGTGATCGAGCAAGACCACCTCCCGCTCACGGAAGAGCGCCCACTCGTGAGCGTGAGCACCGGGTTCGAGAGCGACGGCTCCATGGGCTACTACGTGCAGACGCGCCATTGGACCTGGCTGCAACACACGGCACGCAACGGCCGCGACCCTTTCCCACGCAGCGACTACTACTTGGTGGATTGGGATTGCAACGATGCGGTGGACACCGCCAACTGGGAGCGACTCTTCCACTCGCAGCCAACGGGCCTCTCCGTGTACCGCGACAAGCGCATGCACCGGTCCTTCGACACGGTGGTGCACCACGGGCACTTCCGCGCGAGCGATCAGGTGGCAGGCACCCTACCCGACCTTTCGTGGACCGTTCCAGCCGGCGGGCTGCAAGGGCCGATCATCATCACGGGCAAGGTGGAAGCGCTGGAGCTGAGCTTCGACAACTGGCTGGGCCTTTCGCTGATCGTGGAGCGCAACGGGGTGGAAGTGGAGCGCGGCGGACAACCCTCGCACCGGGCGGTGGAGCGCTATGGCGCGTGGAGCACGGTGAGCGCGGAGCACATGCCGAACGGCGACCTGCTGCCGGGTGATGTGGTGCGCTTCACTGCCCGCCCATGCTTCCTGGATCCCGCCATCCGCATGCGCGATGCGGAGCTATGGGTGTTGCAGTGAGGGGCCGCCAGGACCCGCACATGGCCGGATAGCCCGATATTCGTGACCCCGATGAACAGTACGGTCAGCAAGCTCTCCATCATCGTTCCCGCCTACAACGAGGAGCGCACCATCCACTTGATCCTGGACAAGGTGCGCGATGTGCGCTTGGAACACGGTATCGCCAAGGAGATCATCGTGGTGAACGACGGCAGCACCGACGGCACCGTGCGCGCCATGCAGGCGTACATGGCCGCCAACCCGGCCATGGGCATCCGCTTCGTGGAGCAGCCGAAGAACATGGGCAAGGGTGCGGCCATCCATCGGGGCATCGCCGAAGCCACGGGCGACTACCTGATCGTGCAGGACGCCGACCTCGAGTACGACCCACGCGAGTACAACGACCTGCTGCGCCCGGTGGTGGAAGGATTCGCCGATGTGGTCTTCGGATCGCGGTTCATGGGCCACCACCCGCACCGCATCCTCTTCTTCTGGCACAGCATCGGCAACAAATTCCTCACCACCCTGTCCAACGCGTTCAACAACTTGAACCTGACGGACATGGAAACGTGCTACAAGCTCATCCGCAGCGACATCGCCAAGGGACTGCAGCTGCAAGAGAAGCGTTTCGGTTTCGAACCCGAGGTGACCGCGAAACTGGCACGCGTGGAGGGCGCCCGCATCTATGAAGTGGGGATCAGCTACTACGGCCGCACCTACGCCGAAGGGAAGAAGATCGGCTGGAAGGACGGGTTCCGTGCCATCTGGTGCATCGTGAAATACGGTCTCTGATGAGCACGCGGGAACGCGACCGCACCGAAGCCGCGTTGCTGCCCATGTGGTGGATGGCCTGTGCCATGGTGCCGGTGGTGGTGCGACTGCTTTCCACCGGTGTCATCGAGAACGGGGACGGTGTGCAGCATTACCAGATAGCGCACTACTCCTGGGACCACCCGGAACTCTTCCTGCACCACTGGGGCAAACCCCTGTTCACCTTGTTGTCGTCGCCCTTCGCGCAGCTGGGGCATTGGGGCATGACGCTCTTCAACGCGATCTGCTTCCTGTTGACGTGCTGGGCGGCCGACGGCCTGTTGCGCCAAGCGGGGCGTGCGGCGTCCTGGTTGTTCGCGCCCACGCTGTTGCTCATCCCTGTTTATGGCACCATGGTGCTTGGCGGCATGACGGAGGTGCTCTTCGCCCTGCTCGCCATGCTGGTGGTAAAGGCCCTGCACGAGCGACACCACGCGTGGGCCATGACCATCGTTTCCTTCCTGCCCTTCGCACGACCGGAGTACATCGGGTTCGCTCCCTTCGCCATCGCCTGGGTGCTGAAGGAGCGGCGCTGGAAGGCGCTGCCCTTCCTGCTGATCGGGCATGTGGTGTACGGCATCATCGGTGACATCGTGCTCGGGGACCCACTGTGGGCCTTCCATCAAGACCCATACACCGGTGCACAGAGCATCTACGGCAAGGGCGATCTCTTCCACTTCACGGATCACATCCAGGACATCTTCGGCTACCCGCTCATATGGGCCGTGGGCTTCGCGGTGCTCGCAGCGTGCGTCATCACCTTCCTACAACGGGAGGACCGCCCTAAGCTTGGCTTCCTGCTTTGGATGGCATTGCTTCCCACCTTGGCGATCCTCGCCATCCATTCCATCCTCTGGTGGAAGGGCCTCAAGGGATCGCTCGGATTGTTCCGCGTGTTGGCCACCACAGGGCCCCTGGTGGTGCTGTGCACGTGGTGGCCATTGGTGCGGGCAGGCACCTTGCTTTTGAAGACGCCTATTGCCCGAAGCATCACCACGGCCCTCGTGGGCGTGGGTTTCGTGATCCTTGCAGCGACCGAATTCCTGCGGGTACGCCCGCTACCGGCACAGCCCGATGCGTACGAACGCTTCGTGGACCGCGTGGGCAACGAAGTGGGCGTCTTGAAGAAGCACTACGCGCGCGTGGTCTACTTCCACCCCTACATCGCCTACGCGGCGGGGATCGACCCGTACGACCAAGGCAAGTCGTTGAACGGCATGGACCCCACGCGCGAAGATCTTGGGCTGCATGAGAAAGACCTGGTGGTGTGGGATGCGCACTTCGGACCGAACGAAGGCGGCATACCGGTGGACCGCCTGCTCGCCGACCCAGAACTGGAATTGCTGCGTGTGATGGCACCGGACGAACGTTTGGAAGTGCTCGGTGGTCATCCGTTCGAGGCATTCCTCTTCACGCGAAACCACAAGGAACGACGCCGCGATGCGGAGCTGGTATTCGCGCAGACCGGCACCCACGGCACCATCCCGTTCACGGCGGACACCACGACGTGCCCGCCTGCCAAACCCGGTGCATGGTGCTTCGATGCTGCGGAGTTCCCATTCGGCATGGGACCGATCCCTCTCGAACGGCCGGACTTGGTGTTCTCCGAACTACTCGTTACCGGAACGGTCGAATGGTCCACGGACAAGAGTGGCCAGCTCGAATTGGTCTTCGAAGAAGAGAACGGCACGGAACGGATCAGCTATTGGTCGCAGTCGCTGAAAGCCGGGGCCTTCGAAGTGCGCTACCGCATACCGCGACGGGATGCGGGCGTGCGCAACAAACTGTACCTATGGGATCCGCAGGGTATCCCCTTCCGCCTCTCCGACTTCAAGGTGGAGGTGGTGCACATCCAACGACAGGGCGGATGAGCCCGCTATTCACCACGCCATCGCGATGAACCGCTCCACCACATCGAGGACCGAAGCGACGCCAACGCCCGGCCATGCCCTGATGGACGACCGCGTGTTGCTCCTGGTGGGAGCGCTGGTATTATTCGTGCTCGGCGCCTTCGCATGGACCTACTACCTGGAGCGCACGGCGTGTGCGGACAGCGCCTTCTTCTCCTGGCTGATGATCCAGGACAAGGTGCCCGTGAGCGTGCTGGGGCGCTATGGGTCCTGGCTACCGCAGTTGCTGCCACTCGCGCTACTGCACATCGGCAGTTCGCTGCACACCGTGCTGAAGGCATACTCCATCTCCTTCATCCTGTTCCATGGGCTCATCTTCTGGGCACTGGCCTTCAAGCTCAAGGACCGCAAGGCCGCGTATGTGCTACCCATCACGCTCACCGCCGGGTTCCACTACATGTTCTATTTCGGCATCAGCGAACTATACCAAGGGCTTTCACTCACACTGCTGCTTTGGGCCCTGCTGGCCAAGTCGACCGCCGCGACGGACCGACGCAGCTACCTCCGCTGGTCTGCACTCGCCTTCGCGCTCAACATCTGGATCTCCTTCTACCACCAACTGCTGGTGCTCCCGCTGCTCTTCCTGCTCGTGCATGAAGCGCTGGGTACCGATCGCCGGGGTCGGGTGCGACTTGCGCTCCTGGGCGGGACCTTGTTGTTATGGTACGTGGTGCGGATCAAGGCCATGGCAACGTCCACGTACGAGCAGTCGCGCATGCCCACGCTCGCCGACCTGCTCCAGTACGGCACCCATTGGATGGAGTTGGACAGCACTCGTTACCTCTTCGACATCTGGACCAAGTTCCATGGCCTGCTCTTGCTCATGGCCGTTGGCCTCGCTGTGGGTCTGGTGGGTCGCGCCTGGTCACGAACGGGTTGGACGCTGACCTTCTCCGCACTGTTCCTCGTCCTGGTGCTCATCGTGGACCGCGATGGCAAGGCGATCATGATCTTCGAGAACTACTACCCGGTGCTGGGACTGGTATGGGCGGTACACTTCGTGTCGCTGGCGGAAAGCGATACACGCTTCATGCATCGCCTGCGTCCAGCGCTGCTGATCGCGGTCTGCGCCCTTGGCCTGTTGCAGATACACCGGGCGCACTACCGCATCGCTGAAAAGGTGCGTTATATGGACCGCATGACCGCCTTCTGGGAGGTGCAGGGACTGCGTAAAGCGGTGGTGCAGCCCGTGAACTATCCTTGGAACTATGGCATCGGCGTGTGGGCCCTCGGCATGGAGTCGGCGTTGTGCTCGGCTGCGGAAGGACCACACTACGCGGCCACCCTCTTCGTGCCCGACGGGGAACCGGTGACCGATACGACGATGGCCCGCCACGAGCAGTTCCTCGGTCCCACATGGGCGCCCACGTGGTTCGGCATTCAGAACCTGGAGCCGAACTATTTCGACCTACCCACCGACACCGGGTACTTCCAAGCGAACACCTGCGACCCCACCTTCGACCTACGCCAACTCGTGCTCTCGGGACCCAAGGCGCCCTTCCGCCTGGCCCCCGACCGGTTCACCGTGGTGCCCATCACCATCCACAACCCCACCGACCGCCGCATGCCATCGTGCACCGCATCCGGACGGCCAGTGCGCATGAGCTATCGGCTCTTCCGCGCGGATGGGAGCGAATACGTGCGTGGCGCCGAGCTGACGGCGCTTGAGACCGACATACCCGCTGGCATGACCTATCACCAAGGCCTGGTGATCGAACGCCCCGCCGACAATGGCGAATACTGGGTGATCGCTGACCTGCTGATGGAAGAGCAGCCCTTCGGCATGTACACCAGCTTCCATGTGGTGGCCGACGCGTGGCCGTTCTAGCCCACGAGGCCGCGCAGCGTAGCGGTCACACGAAGGCGATGTGTTCCTGCGGGATCAACTCCCGGCCGGTCAGGCGCAGATAGAGCTGCGTGGTTGCCACCACGTCCTTCTTGCAATAGGTGGCGATACGCTCCAGGTCGTTCTCTTCGTAGTACACGCGTGCCACATCGGCCCCGGTGATATCGTCCTTGGGGGTGGGAATGCCCAGCACGTGCGTGAGCAGCGCGAGCGATGTGTACGCCTTGCGATCACCGAAGCTCCAGAGGTTCATGGTGTCCAGGTGCCCCACCTCCCACGGCTTGAGGCCTCCGATATCCAGCAGCTTCGGCAGGCCGATGCGGTTGATGACGCACCGGCGTGCGATCCAGGGGAAGTCGAACTCCTTGCCGTTGTGTCCGCACAGCCAATGCTCATCGCTGTGGTAATGCTTGTGCAACAGGTCCACGAACCGGGTGAGCACATCGTACTCGCTATCGCCGTGGAAGGAGGTGACCCGCAGCTTTAGCTCGCTGCCCTCGCGGTGCACGCTGCCCACACCGATGCAGATGATCTTGCCGAACTCGGCCAGGATGCCACCCTTCTCCCCATAGACCTCTTCGACACTCTTGCCCTGCCGCTCCTGCTCGTAACGCGTCTTGTCACTAAAGAGCTGCGCAGTGCGTTCATCCAAGCCGGACCACTCGTAGGTCTGCGGTACGGTCTCGATATCCAGGAACAGGATCTTGGTGAGGTCGCGGGCGTGCTCGGGGCGCATGGGGGGAAAAGATGAAAGTGGAAAGTAGAAAGAAGGCGCCATCGCCTTTCATGTTCCAGTTCTCCACTTTCACATTTCCCCTGTCACTCGATCATGACCCCGCGCTTGTTCATGAGCGGCAGGTTGGTGAAGTTCCCCTCATCGATGCTGCCAGCGAGGAAGATGTACTTCTTGTCGTGCAGCACCGGGCCGATGTAGAAGCTCAGCCAATACTGATTGGTCAGCGGGAACACGTCCTCTACGATGTGTTCGATGCGTGCCCAACTGGCCGGACCCAGCCGCTCCAAGTGGTGTCGCATTTCGCTGGTCCTGCGCTCCTCTCCTTCCAACTCGCCATACCCGCGCGAACTCACGAGCACGTTCTCCAGCACGGCATCACTCCGGTTGATGAGGTACACGTACCAGGCGTCGATGCCTTCCTCGTCCTTTTCGCGCACCACGGCCATGGCCACGCCTTCCACCCTCGGCGGCTGAATGTCCTTGCGCATGCTCAGGCAGGCTGTTGGCGCGCGATGGAGCGCGCTATCTCGATCCACTTGAACACATCCGTAGGATGGCCGGTGGTGTTCACCTCCTCCCGCTTCATACCCGTGCGCACGAACACCAGGTCTTCATGCGGTACCACCACCACGTACTCACCATGGAAGCCACGGCAGTACCAGATGGGCTGGCCGTCGATCTCCGCCAACCACCAGAAGTAGCCGTAGCGCTTGTTGGGCTCGCCCTTGTCCATCATGCGCGCCGGTGTGATGGATGCCTGCCAGTATTCGCGCGGCACGAGCTGTCTGCCCTGCCACATGCCACTATCTAGGTACAGTTGACCGATACGGCCGAAATCACGCGCCGTGGCGTAGAGGCAGCAGAACGCTTTGAAGTCGCCGTCAGCGCGGTCCTTGCCCCAGTAAGCATCGTGCTCGCATCCCAGCGGTCCCCAGACCTTCTCGCGCATCAACTCATCCAAGGGGCGGCCATAGGCGGCCTCGAGCACCTCGGCCATGATCTGTGTGCTGCCGCTGATATAGTCGAACTCCTTGCCGGGCTCGTCCCTGCACGGTTGGGTGAGGCTGAGTTCGCGCACGTTGGTCCCGTAGTAGCCCTTGGCATTGTCGCTGAAGGGGTCGGCACCGCTCTCGCTCCAATCCAATCCGGTGCTCATGGTGAGCAGGTGGTGGATGGTGATCTTGGCGTGACAGTCGTCCTTGAACTCCGGCAGGAAATCACCGACCGGCTGGAACACGCTGTTGATCTTGCCCTCGCCCATGGCGATGCCCGCGAGCACACTGATGTAGCTCTTCGCGACACTGAAGCTGTTGCTCACGCTATCCGCATCCCAGCCGCTCCAGTACTTCTCCAGTATCAGGCTATCATGCTGGAACACGGCGAAACCGACACTGTGCAGGTCGGTGAGTTCCTTCTCCTGTTCCGCGCTCAGTGTCAGCTTGCCGTAGCGGGCGCCTAGTGGCCAAGCCTGCGGCGCCGTGGCCTGTATGGTGGAATAGGGGAAGAAGTCTCGGTCGTCGATCTCCGGCGAACTGCGGCCGATGAGGTAGGTGTAACGCACGCCGCGCACCAAGTGGCCGTTGCCGGTGAGGTAGGCGAGCGCGATGAGCACGGCGATGATGCCGATGGTCCAAAGGAGGAACTTGCGAAGGATGCGCATGGGAGGAGCTTGGGCCTAAAATACCTAGCCTGTGACCAGCTCCACATCGAACAGGTCCGCGATCTCCAACCGCAGCCTGTTCTTCACTTCTTCGAAATCCACTTCGCCACCCAGCTCCCTGGCCATGCTGGTGACGCCCTTGTCGGTGATGCCGCAGGGAACGATGTTCTCGAAGAAGCCGAGATCCGTGTTCACATTGAAGGCGAAGCCGTGCATGGTGACCCACCGGCTGGCCCGGATGCCGAAGGCACAGATCTTCCGCGCTTTCAGCGGTTCGTTCCAGTCGAGCCAGACGCCGGTGAGCCCATCGATCCGACCCGCCTTGATGCCGTACGCCTCGAGCGTGCCGATGACGGCCTCTTCCAAGGTGCGCAGGTAGCGGTGGATGTCCGTGAAGTGATGGTCGAGGTCGAAGATGGGGTAGCCCACGATCTGCCCGGGACCGTGGTAGGTGATGTCACCACCACGATCGATGGGGAAGAACTGCACACCCTTTTCGCGCAGGCCTTGTTCGTTCAGCAGCAAGTGGCTTTGCTTGCCACTCTTGCCAAGCGTGTAGACGTGTGGATGCTCACAGAAGAGCAGGTGGTCTTCCGTTGGCACCTGCTGGTCCTCGGCCAGGTAGCGGTTGGCGATCTTCCGATCGACGGTCTCCTTGAACAGACGCGTTTGCAGGTCCCACGCCGTGGCGTAGTCGATAAGGCCGAGGTCTTGGAAGTGGACGGAGCGCATGAAAGAAATTCACCGCAAAGGTGGGGTTGAAGCGACGAGCGGCAAGTAGGCGCACCTACTTGCCGCTCGCTCCCTGGCCGCTCGCCGCTATTTCACTTCGGCGAGCTTGCCCTTCAGCATGTTGATCACACCGATCTCGGTGGGGTCCACGCCTTTCTTCTCCGCCCAGTAGTAGCTAACCCAGTCGCCGAGGTTGATGAGGAAGAGCTGCCGCGCGAAGGCGGTGTCGCCCTGGCTCCACACATCGTGGATATGGGGGGTGTGCTTCTTGAAGACCTCTTTGTTGATCTCCATGCGGATCTGGCTGCGTTCATGGTCCTCCTTGTGGCGGAAGATCACCACGGCCACGTCGGCGCTACCACCGGCCCAGCCCACGAGCTCGTTGTGGTTCATCTCGGGGATGGCGTGGTGCCAGCAGAGCTCCTTGCTGTTCTCGTTCACCTGCTGACGGAAGCGGATGCTCACGGCCTCGGTGCTGGCTTCGCTGTAGATAACCAACCGCTTGCCGTGCAACTTGTCGGTGAGGTCTTTCGCGGCGGCCTGGATCTTCGCCTTGTCGTCCTCCAGCATGTTGGCGGCGGTCTTGATCGCGCCTTCGAACCCATCACCGATGATGCCGAAATGATGGAGCACGAAGAATTGCTGCACCAGTGAGTACGCCAGCATGGTGCGCGGCGGATTGCCACCGGGGATGACGATATGGTCCAGGCCTTTCGCCTTGGCCATCTCCAGCATGGTACCACCGCTGGTGATCACCACCACCCGAGCACCCTTGTTCAGGGCTTGCTCCATGGCCGCGAGGGTCTCCTCGGTATTACCACTGTAGCTGCAGGCGATCACCAGGCTCTTATGGTTCACGTAGCCCGGCAGGTAGTAGTTGTTGTAGACCTCGATGGGGCATTTGGCCTCCTTATGCACCAGCTGTGCGGCGATACGTCCGCCGATGCCACTGCCACCCAAGCCCGTGACCACCACATTGCTGTAGGGGCCGCCGGGGGCTTTGAGCTGGGCCTTGCGGCCGATCTCGATGGCTTCTTTCAGTTGCTTGGGGAATGCGTCGATGAGCTGGTACATGGTCGTGTTGATGCGGGTCGAAATTAGGTCCGCTCCTACGCTCATCCGCTATCCGAGGTTGCCGGGTAACTTCGCCGACCGCAAAACGACCATGTCCAACACCCTTTCCGACCAAGAGCTTGTACGCCGCGAGGCGCTCTCGAAGCTCCGTTCCCTTGGCATCGACCCCTTCCCTGCCGCCGAGTACAAGGTGACGGCAACGGCCGCCGCGGTGAAGGGACTGTTCAAGGAAGAGGGGGAGCCTGCCAAGGTCACCATCGCCGGGCGCATCATGAGCGTACGCGTCATGGGCAAGGCCAGCTTCGCCGTGTTGCGCGACCATACGGGCGACCAGCAGATCTACGTGGCCCGCGATGAAGTGTCACCCGGGGAGGACAAGACCCTCTATGACGAGGTATGGAAGCACCTCCTCCACTTGGGCGATTTCATCGGTGTGGAAGGCCATGTGTTCAAGACCCGCACGGGCGAGATCACCGTGCACGTGACCAGGATGACCGTGCTGGGCAAGGCACTACGCCCCCTGCCCGTGGTGAAGACCGACGAGGTCGGCAACGTGCATGATGCCTTCACCGACCCCGAGCAACGCTACCGCATGCGCTATGTGGACCTCAACGTGAACCCGGGCGTTAAGGAGACCTTCCTCAAGCGTTCGCGTATCGTGAGCGCCATGCGCGCCTTCATGACCGAGAGCGGCTACCACGAGGTGGACACACCGGTCTTGCAACCCATCCCCGGCGGTGCCGCAGCGCGCCCCTTCGCCACGCACCACAATGCGCTGGACATGCCACTCTACCTGCGCATCGCGAACGAGCTCTACCTCAAGCGCCTCATCGTGGGCGGGTTCGAGGGCGTGTTCGAGTTCAGCCGCAATTTCCGCAACGAGGGCATGGACCGCACGCACAACCCGGAGTTCACCATCATGGAACTCTACGTGGCGTACAAGGACTATCGCTGGATGATGGACTTCATGGAGCGCATGCTGGAACGTGTGTGCATAGCCGCCAACGGCGCCCCATCGGCCACCTTCGGCGAGAACACCATCCACTTCAGCGCCCCCTTCGCGCGCATCACCATGTGCGACTCCATCCAGGAGAAGACCGGGGCCGACGTGCTGGAGCTGGACGAGCCCGCCTTGCGCTCGCTGTGTGCCAAGCACGGCATCCACGTGGAACCGAGCATGGGCAAGGGCAAGCTCATCGATGAGCTCTTCAGTGCGCTGGTGCAGCCGGAATTGATCCAACCCACCTTCGTGTGCGACTTCCCGGTGGAGATGAGCCCGCTGTGCAAGAAGCACCGCGATGATGAACGGCTCACCGAACGGTTCGAGTTGTTCGTGAACGGCTTCGAGCTGGCCAATGCATACAGCGAGCTGAACGACCCCATCGATCAACGCGAACGGTTCGAGGAGCAGTTGAAGCTCCAGGCGCGTGGTGATGACGAGGCGATGTTCATCGACCAGGATTTCCTGCGCGCGTTGGAATACGGCATGCCGCCCACCAGCGGTGTCGGCATCGGCCTGGACCGCTTGGTGATGTTGTTGACGAACAACCCCGCGATCCAAGAGGTGCTGCTCTTCCCGCAGATGCGGCCGGAGAGGACAAGCTAGCGGACGCACTCTCCTTCACCACCTGTTCTTTAGGGGGTATCGCATCCGCCGCTAGTCCGGTGACTTGGTCTACATTCGGTCATGCGCCCGGTCATCCACCTGCTCCTCCTGTTGCTGGCCGCGACACCGTGCAACGGGCAGGACCAGGAGACGGCTGAGAAGGAAATGTTCGTTGGGATCGGCATTGGCCCGGACCATGGCGGCATCGGAATACGTTTCGACGGCCGCATCACGCCCGCGCTGGGGCTCTTCGCCGGGGCAGGGTACAACCTAGCGACCGTGGGTTGGAATGCCGGCGTGCACATTCGGCTGAGCCCAGAGGACAAAGTGTGCCCCTATGCAACGGGCATGTATGGCTACAACGCTGCGCTGCGCGTCACCGACAGGTCAGGGTCTTATTTGGGTGGCACCAACTACAATGGCCCCTCTTTCGGGGGTGGTGTAGAAGTAAGGTCGAGGTCCTGGGAACGCCATCTCCATGCCGGATTGCTCATACCCTTTCGATCAGAAGAAGCAAAAGCGGCATTCGAATATGCCGATAGCAGACCGTGGCCGGTGATGCTCACGGTGGGCTACCATTTCTAACGGTCACCCAGCATAGAGCAACGTGGACCGGCAACCGCACCGTCATACCACCACGTGCGCTACGAACGTTCTAGCAACATGCTTCGCCTTGGGACCCTTTTGCTTGGAATGGGATGTGTTGCCGCGGCCGGGGCGCAATACGCCATCGGCATTCAGGGCGGGCCCCTGTTCTCCCAAGGGGCATGGGAAGCAACGGACGCTCTTACCGACCTGCACGGGTGGACGACCGGCGTCCAATTCGTTGAGGGGCGACGCGGCGAGCGCGGCTTCCGTGTGGGCGTGGATGCCGGACAGCGCGGCTATACGATACAGGCGAAGAGCGACGAAAGCGGGATCAATGAGGAATTCTCCGCACGGTCCACGATGGTGTGGCTTTCCTTCGAAATGCGCTGGCCGCTGAGCGAACGGCACCGGATCTACTTCGATCTGGGTCCCGTGATCGGCTTCGAACTGCACGAACAGCGATGCGGTGTCCGCTACTTCGAGGGTCGGGACTTCCTTGGTCAGAACTGGTCCACCGAGCACGTTCAGGCAACAGAGGATGAATCCGGATTCGCCATCCGCGATGGTCGCTGGCGCATGGGCTTCACCGCCGAATTGCCAGTTGCCGACCGACTCTTCGCCACCGGTGGTTTGCACCTGTGCCCGGGAGTGGGCAGCTGGGCACTGGGCCATGGGTACGCCACCGTTGATGCAAGTGCACGCATCGGCATCCTGTATGCCCTATCGAGCCGGAGCAAACGAGGTCCGGGCCGTTGATCACTCGACCCGTTCCACACGGGTCATGGCATCGCCGACGCCGAGTTGCCATACCACGTCCATCCCGCTCACCACTTCGCCGAAGCGGGTGTAACGGCCATCCAAGTGCGGGGCCGCACTGTGGGTGATGAAGAACTGGCAGCTCTCAGTATCGGGCCCGGCGGATGCGAGACCGACCGCACCTGCACCAAATGGCTTGTGTCCGATCTCGGTGCGCAAGGTCCATGGCATGCCACCATACCCATCACCACGCGGACATCCGCCTTGCACCACGAAGTTGGGAACCATGCGATGGAAGGCCTTTCCGTTGTAGTAGCCAGCCACGACCAGCGAATCGAACGCGAGGCTGCTTCCCGGACACTCGTTCACATCCGTGGCGATGATGACGTCCCCCTTCGTGGTGACGATCCGATACTGCTGACCCTGCCTGAGGGCGAGCAGTTTCGTTCGGTCGATCGCATGGTTGAACAGCGGACGTTGGTGCGTCGGCACGGACGAACCATCGCGCTTGGCCACTGCTTTATGCAGGAGCAGGATCGCTTCGAGATCACGGATGGGCTGCAGCGGAGCCAGCGCCGTCTTCTCCAGTTGCGGCGGCAGTAATAGGCGGATGACCTCGGCATCTTCCTGTTCCACCAATTCCGCAGCCGCACTGATCAGCCCAGCGTCGTTGGTGGCGATAGCGGTGGTCACCACTTCGCCGAGCTGCGCGTACTGGGCTTCGCGCGTTGCGAAACGTGAACGCTTCATGTTCTCGCGAACCGCATGGACCGCGCCTTGGAATGCGGCCTGTCGCACCGCCGGATGCTCGTCGCTACGCAGGAGCGCAAGGAGCCTATCGAGATCCCCACCCTGTGGATCGCTTGCTTCGGCATCGAGGAACGCGGCTCGTAGGAAGGGGTTACGCAACGCAGTGCCGATCCGCTCCAGCATCATGTGCGCAGTATCGGCAAGCGTCCCGCTGGAGTGGCGGAGAACGAGGTCGAGCAGACCGATCTTCATCAACGTGTCGCTGAATTGGTCCACGGAACCGAAGACCACGCGCGCATCGAGCTGCTCTCTTCCCCGAAGAGCTTCGAGAACGGCCGCGTTCTCCGCAGCACACATCGGTGCGGCCAACAACACCTCCTCGCTTCCTTCGTCCTGATAGAGGTTGCCATAGACGCGTTGCGCGTTCACCCGCTCGTTGTTGCGCGAATTCTCCACGGCAATGCGGCCGATCAAGGTCCTGTTCGCCCGGTCGCCGAACTTGCGCATAGCGAGGATGAGGAATTGACGTGCATCGGTCTCCTGTGTTCCCATGCGGTCGCCGATCTCGTAGGCGGCCTTGTACACCAAGCTGTCCGGAAGGCGTCGCAGCGCATCTGCCGCACGAGCGCATTCGTGTCCGCGTGCGTGGTCCATGTAGTAGAGGATCGCGTTCGGATCCTTCAACATCCCATTGCGCTGCATGGCGATGAAGGAGGCGTTGAATAGCGCGCGTTGAACAAGCGTGTCCTTCTCGTTCAATGCGAACACGGCCATTTCGGCCACCGTTGCACTATCGCTCACGAAACCAAGAGCGAACGCCGCATTGCCCCGAACACCGGGATCGGCATCCGCAAGGGCCTTGAGCAAACATGGCCGTGAAGCACTATCCTGCACGCTGGCCAGCGCAAGCGCAGCGGCTTCACGCACCACGGCCACGCTGTCGCCAAGTAGCGCGCAGAGGGCCTCGGTCTGCCGGTGTTCCTGTGCTTCGATCACCGGCCAGAGGCGCTCATCCTGCCAGCGGTTGGCAGCCTCAGAAGCCTGTTCGGTCGGCGAACAACCGACCAAAGCGGTCAACGCCGGAACAAGAAGGAAGGTGCGCATGCCTCAGCGTTGGTGGGTGCCGAAGTCCAGTGCCGTGCGCTTGCGGAAGAGGTTGGTGAGGTCCCAGCCGAAATAGCGCAGCGCACCCAGCAACACCATGGTCGCCGTTGCATCATCCACATTACCGATGAGCGGAATGTTGTCCGGCAGGAATTCCAGCACACCGAAAGTGGGGTTGAGCAGGTACAGGAAGGAAAGCACACCTGCTACTGCGACGAGGAAGCTCTTCATGGAGGGGAACTGTGAAGGGGTCAACGTTGGGACCGCGTTCGAAGGTATGTCCCCGGGTATCTTCGGCCCACGATGTACCTGCGCCTCCCCTCCCTCCTTTCATTGGTGTTCCCCTCCCTGCTCATGGCCCAGCTCATGCCCGATGCGGATGTGCTGGACCAGATGCGGTACGATGTTCAATACCTCGCGAGCGATCGCTTGGAGGGGCGCGAATCAGGGACCCCCGGTGAGAAATTGGCCGTGGACTACATAGCCGCCAAGTTCGGCAACGTGGGCCTGATGCCGTATGGCGATAGTGCCACCTACCTACAGGCGTTCACCTTCAACGCGGAGCCCACACTGGGTGCTTCCAACGTGTTGCAGATCGGCCGGCGCAAGTTCAAGGTGAACGAAGGGTTCCATCCGCTCGCATTCAGCAGCAACGCCGCGCTGCGCACCAAGGTGGTGAAGGTCTCCTACGGCATCGATGCGCCGGAATTGGAGCGCACGGACTACAACGGCATCGATGTAACCGGCGCCGCGGCGGCCATCGCCATCGGTTCTCCGGATGGGATCCATCCGCACAGCAAGTTCCTCGCCTACCACGACCTGCGCAGCCGCGCCGAGAAGGCGATCGCCAAAGGCGCAGTGGCCGTGATCTTCTACAACAACGACCCCGATGTGGAAGCCCCCTCGAAAGCCTTCGCGGCCAAGGTGCAGGGCTGCGGAGTACCCGTCGTCTTCGTGGAAGGGGATGTGGAGGACCTCATGGTCGATGGCAACCCTTGTGTGATCACCACCACCATCGATCGTCCGCAGCGCACGGCCTACAACGTGGTGGGCATGATCGACAACGGAGCCCCCAACGTGGTCGTCATCGGCGCCCACCTCGACCATCTGGGATGGGGCGATGAGGGATCGCTGCACCGCGGTGATCCGGCCATACACAACGGTGCGGATGACAACGCGAGTGGCGTTGCCTCCATGCTGCAACTGGCGCGCGACCTGGCCGAGATGGACCAGGCCCGTGGCAACGACTACCTCTTCATCGCCTTCAGCGGCGAGGAGAAGGGCCTGTACGGTTCGAACTACTGGACCAAACACCCCACCGTGCCCATCGCAGAGCTCAACTACATGATCAACCTCGACATGGTGGGCCGCTTGGATAGCACACACCACCTTGCGGTGAGCGGCACGGGCACATCACCCCTGTGGGACAGTGTACTTACCAAGCTCCGCCGTCCAGTGCGCACGGGTGGAAGGCAGAGCAAGGTGAGTAACGATACACTGGCGATCAAGACCAGTGCGGGCGGTGTGGGTCCCAGTGATCATACCAGCTTCTACCTCCAGGGCGTTCCTGCCATCCATTTCTTCACCGGCACCCATGCGGACTACCACAAGCCCAGCGACGATGTGGAGAAGGTGAACTTCCCGGGCATGCTCCGCGTGACGCGTTTCATCGAATCGCTCGTAGTGGCCCTCAACAACGACGGCAAGCTGCCCTTCACCAAGACCCAGGACGCGAACCAGGAGGATGCCCCCCGTTTCAAGGTCACCTTGGGTGTTGTGCCCGACTACATGTTCGACGGCAAGGGTATGCGCATCGATGGCATCACCGAAGGAAAGCCTGCCGCGGTAGCTGGTCTTGCGGTGGGCGACATCGTGGTGAAACTAGGCCCCATGGAGGTGAACGACATGATGACCTACATGAAGGCGCTGGCCCAGTACAAGAAGGGTGACAGTGCGCCGATCAAGTACCTGCGCAACGGAAAGGAAGAGGGTTCCACCATCAAGTTCGAATAAGGATGGCGCACATCGCTGTGATAGGAGCCGGTAGCTGGGGCACCGCGTTGGTGAAACTGCTGAGCAGCAATGCGGAGCGCGTAGGGTGGTGGGTGCGCCGACAGGAGACCATCGCACACATCACCAAATACGGGCACAACCCGGACTACATCAGTGCCGCGCAATTCGATGTGGCCCGCCTCGCCATGGACACGGACATCCATGCCGTGGTGCGCGAAGCGGACACGATCGTCATCGCCGTACCCAGCGCCTTCCTGAAGAGCACCATGGACCAGTTGGCTCCGCACGAACTGGCGGGCAAGACCGTGTTCAGTGCCGTCAAGGGCATCGTACCGGAGACCAACCAGATCGTGGGCGAATACCTCTTCCAGCATTGGGGAGTGAAGGAGACGGACTTCGGAGTGATCTGCGGACCGTGCCATGCCGAAGAAGTGGCCATGGAGCGCTTGAGCTACCTCACCATCGCAAGCCAGGACCCCGCCAAGGCGAAGCACATGAGCGAGGCACTGAACGGTCGTTTCCTGAAGACCACCCTCAGCGACGACATCTACGGCACCGAGTACGCCGCCATCCTGAAGAACGTGATCGCCGTGTGCTCGGGCATCAGCGTTGGCCTTGGCTACGGCGATAATTTCCGCGCCGTGCTCGTGAGCCGGGCCATCCAGGAGATCGACCGCTTCGTACAGGTCGCCCACCCCATCGAACGCGATATCAACGAACCCGCCTACCTCGGCGACCTGCTTGTGACGGCCTATTCCACATTCAGCCGCAACCGGGAGTTCGGCACCATGATCGGCAAGGGATACAGCGTACGTGCCGCCCAATTGGAGATGAACATGGTGGCCGAGGGTTACTACGCCGTCAAGTGCGTGCACTTGATCAACGAGAAGTTGAAGGTGGACATGCCGATCACCGAGAGTACATACCGCATCCTGTACGAGCGCATGGCACCAAGCATGGAAATGCGGTTGTTGAGCGAGCGATTGTCGTAGTTAAGCGCGGGCTGTCGTTCTCCTTGCCCGTGTACCACGGCTACTTACGTACTTTGGGTCCATGCGCTTGCGCTTCGCCGATCTACCTGTCCGCACCAAATTCATGGTCACGCTCGGCATCCCCGTGCTTGGGATGGTGCTGCTGATCGGCAAGCAGATAGACTCGAGCTTCAAACGGCTCGATGTGATGGAGTACATCGGCGATCAGTCACAGCTGATATCCCTGTACGCGAACGTCATGCACGAGGTGCAGAAGGAGAGCGCCCTTTCCGTAGGGTACCTGAGCGGCATGAACGTTCTGCCGATGAAGCTGGGGGTGCAGTACGCCCGAACCGATGGTGCCGTGGCCACACTGGATGCCCCCGCTGGATCCACCGAGGTGCGCATCCACGAGGGCGGTCCTTTCGATGGGCTGAACATCCTTCGTCAGCGCGTGCGCACCCAACGGATCGATGCGGCCACGGCGAGCAAGGCCTACCGCGCCATGGACCAAGCCTTGTTCGATGAGCTCGGTCGAGTGGGTAAACTGGCGCTCGACCCCGAGACCAAGGATCGACTCTACGCACACCTGCGCTTGCTGTATGCCAAGGAGGCACTGAGCGTCCTGCGTGACAAGCTCACGATCGGTTATTCCATGCGCCCGATCAGCTCGAATGATCTCGCCGAGCTGGGGGAACAGGTTTCCGCCTACGAGACCAACATGTTGCTCTTCGAGCGTGACGCCCCTCCCGAGGTACTCGCCACCTACCAGGAGGTGTTCCAGGGGGAGGACGTCAACTTCATGCGCTCGCTCATCGGCACCGTCAAGCAACGCCGGTCCCCGGATATGGAGATAGCGCCCCGCGAATGGTGGGAGTTGTCACTACAGTCGTTGGAGAAGCTCCGCGCCGTGGAGGTACACTCGCTCGAACTCATCACCCAGAACACCTCGGCGAACATCCGCGACGCGGAAGTGCGCCTGCTCATCGTACTGGCCGCTCTGGTCGGTGTGGTAGGAGCGGTGAGCGTCATGGGCTTCCTCATCACACGCGGCGTGCGCAACACGGTGAGCGAGGTGGGCCGTGCGGCGCGCTCCATGGCCGTTGGCGACGTGAGCGCCAAGGTGCATGTCGGTGGACGCGATGAGATCGGCGAAATGGCCCAGGCCTTCAACGGTATGGTCGAGAACCTACGCTCCCTGGCCAACAGCGCGGATTCGATCGGCAAGGGCGACTATGGCACGCCGGTGAACGTGCGCGGTCCGCAGGATATGTTGGGGTTGGCGTTGGCGCGCATGAAGGAGAACTTGAAAGCCGCCCGCTTGCGCGATGACGAACAGACCAAAGCCCTTCAAGGGGAAAAGGAGAAGCTCGAGCAGGCCAATGAGCGGATCAGCGTGTTGATCAAGGAGATGCATCACCGCGTGAAGAACAACCTGCAGGTGATCGCAAGTCTATTGCGCCTGCAAGCGGCGAGCTTCACGGACGAGCGACTACAGTCCGCCTTCGATCAGAGCCAGAGCCGGGTGACCTCCATGGCCCTCATCCACGAGAAGCTCTACAAAGGGGACGAGCTCGCTTCCGTCGATGTGGCGCTCTACATCAACGAACTGTTCTCCGAGCTCATCCGCGTGAACGACGTTCAAGAGCGCATCGAGCCTCGAACCGATATCGACCAGGGACTCGCCTTCGGCCTCAACACCATGGTGCCACTGGGCTTGCTGTTGAATGAACTGATCACCAACTCCTTCAAGCATGCCTTCAAGGGCCGCAGTGAGGGTGTGATCACGCTGGCGTTGCACCGTAATGATGAGGGGAGTTTCGACCTCCGCTACGCGGACGACGGCCTCGGCATGCCGCTGGAAAAGATGCAAGGGGCCGGTGCCACGCTCGGGGTATCCCTGATCGAGAGCCTTGTGGAACAGATGAGCGGACGCATGACCGTGGAGGGTGGGGAGTCGGGCACCACCTATCACATCCGCTTCACGGCGCGCTGAGGCGCACCAGCACCGCACTAGCCGTTCGCCAACTCGGCCTCCACCTCTTCGGTGAGCTCCATGTTGTGGTACACCGCGTTCACGTCGTCATCCTCATCGAGCATGTCGACCAGCTTCATGACGTTGCGTGCCGTGTTGATATCCGCAGGGATCATGGACAGCGGGAAGCGCTTGAGCTCCGCACTCTTGGACTCCACACCGAGCTGCTCCAGTTTCTGGGCCATGCTGCCGAACGAGGTGTAGGGAGCAAGGATGACCATGCCTTCCTCGTCGCGGATCACATCCTCCGCACCGGCATCGATGCACTCCATCTCGAACTCATCCGCATCGCGCCCCTTGAGCGCTGCGTTCTCGATGACGAATTCAGCCTTGCGTTCGAACACATGTGCCAGAGAGCCGCTCGTACCCAACGTTCCATCGCATTTGCTGAAGAAGCTACGCACGTTGGCCACGGTGCGTGTGGTGTTGTTGGTGGCCGTTTCCACGAAGATGGCCACCCCGCCCGGCGCGTAGCCCTCGTACGTGACCTCGGCGAAATCAGCACCCTCTCCTCCCGCCGCCTTCTTGATGGCGCGATCCACGTTGTCCTTCGGCATGTTCATGCCGCGGGCGTTCTGGATGGCCATCTTCAAGCGCGAGTTCGCATCCGGATTGGGACCTCCGGCCTTCACGGCCATGGCGATCTCCTTGCCGATGCGGGTGAAGAGCTTGCTCAGTTTGGCGTTACGCGCGAAGATCTTGTGCTTGCGCTTCTCGAATATGCGGCCCATGATGACTGTGTTTCCGTGGAAAGGGCCGCTAAAATAGCCCCTCTCCGCCGACCCGCGGGCACCAAAGGCGAAGCCGCGAGGTGCGCTCCACCTCTCGGCGGATGCCCTCGCGGCCTCCAGGTCCAACCCCTCGTTGCGTGATCGTTCCCCCGTGGGGAGCGTGCGCTAGTTGAACCCGACGATGGTGAGACCAACGGTGAAGGGGGTGAGCTCCGGGCCCTTGCCTTCCTTGATCAGTGATGTGAGCGCATACTCGGCGAAGAGGTTCAGGCTACCGTAGCCAAGGCGCACGGTGGCCGCTGCCCGGTAAGGAAGCAGCAGGTAATCGCCCTTGTCACGGTCCTTCTGGGTCTCCCCATCGAGCTTGTACTTCTGCTTGTACATGGTATCGAAGTACCAGCTACCCACCACCCCGAACGCGATATGGAAGTTGTTCCGACGTGTGTGCTCGAAACGCTTGGCCAGCGCACCGGTGGTATCCGCCCGCATGGCCATCAGGTCCGTCGCCGTGGGCAGGGCCGCACGCTTGGTATTGAATTCCAGCAGCAACGGCACGCGTAAGCCCATCTGGCGCAGTTTGTTCTTGCGGAAGTCGGGGTCCTCCACCGCCACGCCGTAAAGCGAATCGGCATTGTACTGAAGGAGCATGTTGTTCTTGAAGTGATAGTTGTTGAACTCCCAGCCCAAGCCGGTGAGCAAACCGACGTGGTGGCTGCCGAACTCGATCTTCTGCTCCATGAAGTTGATGGACACGAACCGTGAGCGGGCATTGTCGATCTCCATGAAGTCCTCGGTGCCACTGAGGTCCGTAGTTCCATTGGAACCCAGGAGCGTGTTCACCCCCACATCCACACCGCTCCAGTAGGTGAAGAGATTGCGGCGCTCCACGCGGCGGTCATGGAGCACTTCATTGATGCTGTCGGTGCCATTCGCCCACGGCTTGGGCTCTGTGATGATGGTGATGCGCTTGTACTTCATGTCCAACGTGAAGCTGCTCTTATCCTTCACGGTATCCTGACCTGTCACCTCAACAAAAGCCCCGCGGCCCGGGCTCACTCCCAGGTTGAGCGAGGGTACTCCCGGGTAGCTGGTGGTGTCACGCGGCACCGCTGTGGTGTCCTCCTGGGCTGCTGCATGTAGTACCGCCAGCAAAGTCAAGGTGGTGATGATCGCTTTCATGGTCGTTGGTTCTTATACATGGGACGATCCATGGACACGTTTGTTACATCTGCCATGCGCAAATGCAAAGAGCCCCGTTCCCGGGGCCCTTCTGCATGGATGGTGAGTATTGCTGGCGTTCAGTTCTTCTC
>WBZX01000705.1_pt1 | contig 28827 bp, 26 predicted proteins | sample 5204211 | NCBI WGS metagenome assembly WBZX01 (sample SAMN12344362, study PRJNA552823) | activated sludge metagenome | biome: Activated sludge suspended growth; feature: Nitrification reactor; material: Wastewater; isolation source: activated sludge from nitrification reactor of wastewater... | reverse complement strand
CAGCGATCTGGCGGTGCAGGCCGCGCGCGCCGCGCTCGACGCGGCCGGCCTGGTGCCGGATGACATCGACCTGCTGCTGGTCGCGACGACGACGCCGGACCTGGTCTTTCCCAGCACCGCGTGCATCGTGCAGGCCAAACTTGGCATCACCAACGGCAAGCCGGCATTCGACCTGCAGGCGGTGTGTAGCGGCTTCGTGTACGCGCTGTCGGTGGCCGACCAGTTCATCAAGACCGGCGCGGCCCGGCGTGCACTGGTGATCGGCGCCGAGACGCTCTCGCGCATCACCGACTGGAACGACCGCAGCAACTGCATCCTGTGGGGCGACGGCGCGGGCGCCGTGGTGCTCGGCGCATCCGATGCACCGGGCATCATCGCCACCCACATCCACGCCGACGGCCGTCACAAGGAACTGCTGCGCACCACCACCGGCGCGTCGAGCGGCCTGCATGAGCCGGCAGTCATGCGCATGGAAGGCAACGCCGTGTTCAAGATGGCGGTGAATACGCTGGACCGTATCGTCGACGAAACCCTGGAGGCCAACGGCCTGCAGAAATCGGATGTCGACTGGCTGGTGCCGCATCAGGCGAACATCCGCATCATTTCCGCCACCGCGAAGAAACTCGGCATGAGCATGGACAACGTCGTGACCACCGTGGCGGGACACGGCAATACCTCGGCGGCCTCGGTGCCCCTGGCCTTCGACGTGGCGGTGCGCGACGGCCGCATCCGGCGCGGCCAGACCGTGCTCCTGGAAGCCTTCGGCGGCGGGTTCACCTGGGGCTCGGCGCTCATCAAATATTGAATCCGAAGACACGCGCATGAAACTCGCATTCGTTTTTCCCGGACAGGGTTCGCAATCGGTCGGCATGATGGCGGGGTGGGGCGAACGCGCCGAAGTGCGCGCCGCCTTCGAGGAAGCCTCCGACGCGCTGAGCCAGGATCTCTGGGCCATGGTCGCGGCGGGGCCCGCCGAAGTGCTCAACCAGACCGTGAATACGCAGCCGGCCATGCTGGCGGCCGACATTGCCGCCTGGCGTGCCTGGCAGGCGGCCGGCGGCGCGACGCCCGCGTTGCTGGCCGGACACAGCCTCGGCGAATACGCCGCGCTGGTTGCGGCCGGCGCGCTCGGTTTTGCCGATGCCATCAGGCTGGTGCGCTTTCGCGCCGAGGCGATGCAGGCGGCGGTGCCAGAAGGCGTCGGCGCGATGGCGGCCATCCTCGGCCTCGACGATGACGCGGTGCGCGCCGTCTGCCGCGAGGCCGCGGCTGGCGAAGTGGTCGAGGCCGTCAACCTCAATTCGCCCGGCCAGGTGGTGATCGCCGGCAACAAGGCGGCGGTGGAACGTGCGATGGCGCTGGCAAAGGAGAAGGGCGCCAAGCGTGCGCTGCCGCTGCCGGTGTCCGTGCCCTCGCATTCCTCGCTGATGCAGCCGGCAGCCGACAAGCTGCTGGCGCATCTGCAATCCGTCAGGCTTTCCGCGCCGGTCATTCCCGTGCTGCACAACACCGACGTACAGGCGCACGACGATCCGGAAGCGATACGCATCGCGCTGGCGAAGCAGTTGCATACCCCGGTGCGCTGGGTCGAGACCGTGCAGGCGCTGAAGACCGCCGGCATCGAACGCGTGATCGAATGCGGCCCCGGCAAGGTGCTGGCGGGCCTCAACAAGCGCATCGACGACAGCCTGCCGGCCGTGGCGCTGTTCGACGAAGCCAGCCTCGCCGCTGCGCTGGACTGAATCTAAGGCAAGGAGTGGACATGCTGGAAGAACAAATCGCCCTGGTAACCGGCGCAAGCCGCGGCATCGGCCAGGCCATCGCGCTGGCGCTCGGCAAGGCGGGGGCGACCGTGATCGGCACCGCCACCAGCGAAAACGGTGCGAAGGCGATCGGCGCCTATCTCGCTGCGGCCAACATCAGGGGTGGCGGCATGAAGCTCGACGTGACCGATGCAGCCGAAGTCGACGCGGTCATCGCCGCCATCGAGAAGGATTTCGGCAGCATCGGCATCCTCGTCAACAACGCGGGCATCACGCGCGACAACCTGCTGATGCGCATGAAGGATGAGGAATGGGACGCCATCATGGCGACCAACCTCAGTTCGGTATTCCGTCTGTCGCGCGCGGTCCTGCGCGCGATGATGAAGGCCCGCCAGGGCCGTATCATCTCCATCGCTTCGGTGGTCGGCGCGATGGGCAACGCGGGCCAGACCAACTACAGCGCGGCCAAGGCCGGCATCATGGGTTTCACCAAGTCGCTCGCGCGCGAGGTGGGCAGCCGCAACATCACCGTCAACTGCGTGGCACCGGGCTTCATCGATACCGACATGACGCGTGCGCTGCCCGAGGCGCAGCGGCAGGCGCTGCTGGCCCACATTCCGCTGGGCCGCCTGGGGTCCGCCGACGACATCGCGCAGGCCGTGCTGTTCCTTGCATCGCCCGCGGCGGGTTACGTTTCGGGTACCACGCTGCACGTGAACGGCGGCATGTACATGGCGTGAGCCGGGCGCGAATTTCGGTCCGGCAAATTTTGGTAGAATTGCCGGGTTTCATTTTCAGCGGCTTCGATTTTTCCCGAAGCCCTATTTCAAGAGAGGATCAGTAATGGATAACGTACAGCGTGTAATCAAGGTCGTCGCCGAACAACTGGGCGTGAACGAAGCGGACATCAAGAACGAGTCCTCCTTCGTCGGCGACCTGGGCGCCGACTCGCTCGATACGGTGGAACTGGTGATGGCGCTGGAAGAAGAATTCGGCTGCGAGATTCCCGACGAGGAAGCCGAGAAGATCACCACCGTCCAGCAGGCGATTGACTACGTCAACAGCCATTCGAGCTGATCGTTCAGCCGTAACAAGAAGGACCGACTTTTGTCCAAACGTCGCGTAGTCGTCACCGGCCTGGGGATCATTTCCCCCGTCGGCAATACCATACCGGAGGCCTGGGACAACCTGCTCGCCGGTCGTAGCGGGATCGCCCGCATCACACGTTTCGACCCGGCTCCCTTTGCCGCGCAGATCGCCGGCGAGGTCAAAGGTTTCGATGTCGGGCAGTATCTCAATCCCAAGGAAGCCCGCCGCATGGATATCTTCATCCAGTACGGCATGGCTGCGGGCATCCAGGCGATCCGCGATTCGGGACTCGAAGTCGGCGAAGCCAATGCGGAACGCATCGGCATCAATATCGGTTCCGGCATCGGCGGCCTGCCGCTGATCGAGGAAACCCATTCGCTGCTGATGGAGTCGGGCCCGCGCAAGATTTCGCCCTTCTTCATCCCGGGCTCCATCATCAACATGATCTCCGGCAACCTCTCGATCCTTTACGGGATCAAGGGGCCGAACCTGGGTGTGGTCACGGCGTGCACCACCGGCCTGCATGCCATCGGCCTGTCCGCGCGCATGATCGAGCACGGTGATGTCGACGTGATGGTTGCCGGCGGCTCGGAAGGAGCGGTTTCGCCGCTCGGCGTGGGCGGCTTCGCGGCCGCGCGTGCGCTGTCCACGCGCAACGACGACCCGGCGACGGCCAGCCGCCCCTGGGACAAGGACCGCGACGGCTTCGTGCTGGGCGAGGGCGCCGGCGTGATGGTGCTGGAGGAATACGAGCACGCGAAGGCGCGCGGTGCACGGATCTACGCGGAAATCGGCGGCTTCGGCATGAGCGGCGATGCCTATCACATGACCGCGCCTTCCACCGACGGCCCGAAGCGTTCGATGGTCAATGCCCTGCGCGACGCCGGCCTCAACGCGGACCAGATCCAGTACATCAACGCGCACGGCACCTCGACGCCGCTGGGCGACAAGAACGAAACCGACGCCATCAAGCTCGCCCTCGGCGATGCGGCCTACAAGACGGTGGTGAATTCGACCAAGTCGATGACCGGCCACCTGCTCGGCGGCGCCGGCGGCGTGGAATCGATCTTCAGCGTACTGGCCGTGCATCACCAGGTCTCGCCGCCCACCATCAACCTCTTCGCGCAGGATCCCGAGTGCGATCTCGACTACTGCGCCAACACCGCGCGCGAGATGAAGATCGATGCCGCGCTCAAGAACAACTTCGGCTTCGGCGGCACGAACGGTACGCTGGTCTTCAAGCGCATCTGAAGCCGCCACGCTGCCTTGAATACGCCGGACATCCGGGAATGGCCCGCACGGCCTGACCTGATCCGGCTGCAGGCCAGCGATCCGCAGCGTTATCCCGGCCTCTTCGTCAGCAATGGCGAAACGGGCTGGGACATCCTGTTTGCCTTTCCCGAAGACGCCCGGCGTTTCGGGCGCGACGATCTGGACGCGCTGCAGGCCCATCCCGCCATGCGCCTGCATCAGGCGCCCGCTGCGAATTCCGGTCTGCCCTTTGCCGGCGGCTGGCTTTGCGCCATCGCCTACGAACTGGGCGGGCTGTTCGAGCCCAGCGCCGGGGTCCTCGACGATCCTGCGGGTTTCCCCATCGCCTGGATCGCACGTATTCCCGCCGCCATCCTGGTCGACCGCACGACCGCGCGCTGTCTGCTCGTCGCCGAAAGCGGACGCGCCGAACTGATCGACGCCATGCGGCACGATCTGTCGGCGCCGCTCCCCGAATTGCCCGGATTGCCGGCGCTGCGCGCGCTGGAAGAGGAGGCGCCCGGGCGCTTCCTGGACGGCGTGGCGCGCATCCAGGATTACATCCGTGCGGGCGACGTCTTCCAGGTCAACCTGTCGCGCGGCTGGCGTGGCGAATTCGATGCCCCGGTCGCAGCCGCCGCGCTGTTCCGGCAACTGATGGACAGGAATCCGGCGCCGTTTTCCGCGCTGGTGCAGTTCGACGACTGGGCCATCGTCAGTTCCTCGCCAGAACGCCTGATCCGGCTCGGCGAGGGGGGCTGGATCGAGACGCGACCCATTGCGGGCACCCATCCGCGCGGCGAAACGCCGGACGAGGACGCCGCGCTGCGCACACGCCTGCAGGCGCATCCCAAGGAGCGCGCGGAGCACGTGATGCTGGTCGATCTCGAGCGCAACGACCTCGGCCGCATCTGCGAGCCGGGCAGCGTCGAGGTGGCGGCCCTGATGGAAATCGCCAGCTACCGCCACGTGCACCACATCGAGTCGACCGTGCGCGGGCGCCTGCGGGCCGACGCCCGCATCCTCGACGTCTTGCGCGCGACCTTTCCGGGCGGCACCATCACCGGCTGTCCCAAGGTGAGAACGATGCAGATCATCCGCGAACTCGAAGCCGCGCCGCGCCGCAGTTACACCGGCAGCGTGGGCTACATCAACTGCGACGGCCGCTTCGACTTCAATATCCTGATCCGCAGCTTCCTGCTGCACGGGCGTGCCCTGAGCTTCCGTGCCGGTGCCGGCATCGTTGCCGATTCCGTTGCGGCACGCGAACTCGACGAGACGCGCGCCAAGGCCCGGGGACTTTTGCGGGCGCTGCAATCCGCATGATGCTTGTCAACGGCCAGCCCTCGGACAGCATCGACGCGCGCGACCGCGGGCTGGCCTACGGCGACGGCGTGTTCCGTACGCTGCGCATGGCGAACGGCCGGCCGCTCTGGTGGCGCGATCATGCAGCCAAGCTCGAGGCCGATTGTGCAGCGCTGGCGCTGTCCTGTCCCGATGCCGGATTGTTGCTGGAGGAAACCCGTGCCGTCGCGGCAGGGGCCGACGGCGTGGTGAAGCTGATCCTGACCCGCGGCAGCGGCGCGCGCGGCTATGCGCCGGCTGCCGGTGCGGTCACCCGCATCGCGATGGCCGCGCCCCTGCCGCCGCACGCGCTGCCGGATGCGCCGCGTGCCGTGCGGGCGCGTCTGTGCACGCTGCGACTCGGTCGCCAGCCGCGCCTCGCCGGGGTCAAGCATCTCAACCGGCTGGAGAACGTCCTGGCACGTGCCGAGTGGGACGACCCGGCGATTTTCGAAGGCCTGCTGTGCGACGAGGCGGGCAGTCTGGTCGGCGGCACGATGAGCAATCTCTTCTGGGTGCGCGACGGCGTGTTGTGCACGCCGGAGCTGGACCAATGCGGCGTGGCCGGTGTGGCGCGTGCGCGCGTTCTGCGCGCAGCCGTGCGCCTCGGTGTGCCGGTCCGGTTCGAACGTCAGCCGGCAACCGCTATACTCGCTGCCGACGAAGTCATGATCTGCAACAGCCTGATTGGCGTGCGACGGCTGACCCAACTCGACGCAGCCGGCCTCGGCGAAGCCGGCTGGCGCGAACGACTCGACGAAGCCCTGTATGAAGACCTGGATTAAATTTCTGACGGCATTGGCACTGCTCGGCGCGCTGGCGGGTGCGGGCGGGCTGTTCTGGTACGGCAACCAGCCGCTGACCGCGAGCTATCCGAAAAACATCAATGTCACGCCGGGCATGACCCTGCGCGGGCTGGCCGCCAGCCTGCAGCGAGAAGGCGTCGTGACGCATCCGCTGGTGTTCCGCCTGCTCGGGCGTTTCACCGGCAAAGGGGGCACGCTGAAGGCGGGGGTATATCTGCTCGACGCGCCCCTGACGCCGCTGCAGCTGTATGCCAAGTTCGAGCGCGGCGAGGTTACGCAGGCGATGGTGCAATTCATCGAAGGCTGGAACCTGCGCGAGGTGCGTGCCGCGCTGGCCGAGCAGCCGCTCCTGAAGAACGAGAGCGCCGACCTCGACGAGGCCGACCTGGCCCGGGCGATCGGTGCCGACGTGTCGCGTCTAGAGGGGTTGCTGTTCCCCGATACCTATTTCTACGCGCCGCATTCGTCCGATATCGATGTCCTGCGCAGGGCCTATCGGCTGCAGCGCGAGAAGCTGCAGTCAGCCTGGGACAGCCGGGCCCCCGGGCTGCCGTATCGCAGCCCCTACGAAGCGCTCATCATGGCATCCATCGTCGAGAAGGAGACGGGTGCCGCCTTCGAGCGGCCGATGATCGCCGGCGTTTTCCTCAATCGGCTCCGACTCGGCATGCGCCTGCAGACCGATCCCACCGTGATCTACGGCCTGGGCGAGCGCTTCGACGGCAATCTGCGCAAGGTCGACCTGCAGCGCGACACGCCCTACAACACCTACACCCGTGCCGGCCTGCCGCCCACGCCGATCGCCATGCCCAGCGAAGCGGCCATTCGTGCCGCGCTCAACCCGGCGCATACCGATGCGCTGTATTTCGTCGCCCGCGGCGACGGCAGCCACGTGTTTTCCAGCACGCTCGAAGCGCACAACCGCGCAGTCAACCGGTACCAGCGATGACGAAACCAGGCAGATTCATCACGCTCGAAGGCGTGGACGGCGCCGGCAAGAGCACGCACCTCGGCTTCGTCGCCGACTGGCTGCGCACGCGCGGCCACGAAGTCGTGGTAACCCGAGAACCCGGCGGCACGCCGCTCGGCGAAACCCTGCGCGAACTGCTGCTGCACCGCGACATGGACGCCGACACCGAACTCCTGCTCATGTTCGCCGCACGCCAGCAGCACCTGGCCGAACTGATCCTGCCCGCGCTGGCGCGCGGAGCCTGGGTGCTGTCGGACCGCTTCACCGATGCCAGTTACGCCTACCAGTGCGGCGGGCGCGGCATCGCGGCCGGACGCATCGCGGCGCTGGAAACCTGGGTGCAGCGCGGATTCGGCCCCGACCTGACCCTGCTTTTCGATGTGCCGCCGGCAGTGGCCGAAGCGCGTCGTTCGGCAGCGCGCGCGGCCGATCGTTTCGAACGCGAAGCCGACAGTTTCTTCGGCCGCGTGCGTCAGGCCTACCTCGACCGGGCGCAGGCCGAGCCGGCCCGCATGCGCGTGCTGGACGCGCGCAAGGGCATCGCCGAATTGCAGGCGGAGATCGCCGGCCTGCTGGCGGGGATCGCGTGAGCGCGCCCTATCCCTGGCTGGGGGCAAGCTGGTCGCGCCTGCTGGCGACGCGTGCGCGACCCGCCCAGGCGCTGTTGCTGGCCGGCCCGCGCGGCGTCGGCAAGGGCGAGCTGGCACAGGCCTGGGCCCGCGCCCTGCTGTGCGAAAGTCCGCTCGCCAGCGGCGAGGCCTGCGGTGCCTGTGCGGCCTGTCACTGGTTCGAAACCGGGGGACACCCCGATTTTCTGCGCGTCGGGCTGCAGGAAAAGACCACCAAGGAAGGCGAAACGCGGCTGGCGACCGCGATCGAAGTCGAACAGGCGCGGGAGGCGGTCGACTTCGTCCGCCTGTCCACGTATCGCGCCGGCCACCGGGTGGTGCTGATCGATCCGGCCGACAGCCTCAATCTCGCGGCGGCCAACGCCTTGTTAAAGGTGCTGGAGGAGCCGCCGTTAAATACCGTATTCGTGCTGGTATCCGACCAGCCGCGTCGCCTGCTGCCGACCATACGCAGCCGTTGCACCCGGGTCGACATCGGCCTGCCGCCAGCCGCTGACGCGGCCGCGTGGCTGGACGGGCAGGGCCTGGACGATGCGGCGACCCTGCTGGCGCTGTCCGGCGGCACGCCGCTCGATGCCTTGCGCTGGAGTGAGGCGGGCGACCTGGACGAACGGCGGTCGGTGCTGGAAAGCCTGGTGCGGCCCGAACAGCTCGACCCGGTTACACTGGGAGAAGGCTGGAAGGGGCTCGCGCCGCGCCTGTGGCATGCCGTGGCCTACAAGTGGCTGGCGGATCTGCTGGCCGTGCGGTTGCAGGGGCAGGTGCGCTTCAACCGCGATTTTGCGGAGGCGTTGTCCCGGCTAGGCGCGCAGGCAGACCTCGCGGCTTTGCTGAAACTGGCCAGGCGGCAGGCCGACGAGGGCAGGGTGCTGGAGCATCCGCTCAACCGCAGCTTGCAGATGCAGGCCTGGCTGGTCCAATATCGGCACCTGTTCGATTGAAGAATTATGGGAAGAGAAGCGAAGCGACCATGAATGCGAGCGTGAATGTCAATCCGAGCGAGGGCACCGGCGTCCGTCCCGGCGTGCTGTCCCTGTCGATCAAGGAAAAATCCGCCCTGTTCGCGGCCTACATGCCTTTCGTCAAGGGCGGCGGCCTCTTCATCCCGACCAACAAGAGCTACAAGATGGGCGAGGAAGTCTTCATGCTGCTGACGCTGATGGAGGACCCGGCCAAGCTTCCCGTGTCCGGCAAGGTGATCTGGATCACGCCGTCCAGTTCCCATGGCGGCCGCACCCAGGGCGTGGGCGTGCAGTTCGCCTTCAACGAAAGCGGCAAGATGGCGCAGAACAAGATTGAAGGCCTGCTCGGCGGTTCGCTAAAATCGGTGCGACCGACCCACACCATGTAAGGGCAGGTACAAGATTCAAGTTTCAAGATGCGAGATACTTGAAGGTGCGAAGCGCCGCTCCTGTGCCTTGCATCTTGCACCTGATCCATGTTCATCGATTCCCACTGCCACATCAATTTTCCCGACCTGGCCGGCAAACTGCCCGAAGTGTTCGCGCACATGGCGGCCAATCAGGTCAGTCACGCCCTCTGCATCGGGGTCGAACTGGAAAAATTCCCTGAAATCCGCACGCTGGCCGAAGCGCATTCCAATGTCTTCGCTTCGGTCGGCGTTCACCCCGACCACGAGGATTGCACGGAACCCTCGGTGGATGAACTCGTCGCCCTGGCCGATCACCCCCGGGTGGTCGCCATCGGCGAGACAGGTCTCGACTATTTTCGCCTCACTGGCGATCTGGAATGGCAGCGTGACCGCTTCCGCACGCACATTCGTGCCGCGCGCGCGAGCCGCAAGCCGCTGGTGATCCATACCCGCGCCGCAGCGGCCGACACGCTTGCCATCATGCGCGAGGAAAACGCCGGCGAGGCGGGCGGCGTGATGCACTGTTTCACCGAGAGCCGGGCAGTGGCCGAGGCGGCGATCGACCTGGGCTTCTACATTTCCTTTTCCGGCATCGTCACCTTCAAGAATGCCGCCGACCTGCGCGAGGTCGCCGCGGCGATCCCGCTGGACCGCATGCTGATCGAAACGGATTCGCCCTATCTCGCCCCCGTGCCGCATCGCGGCAAGACCAACGAGCCGGGCTTTGTGAAACACGTGGCGGAGGAAATCGCCCGCGTGCGCGGCACCACCCCCGAGGCGATCGGCGCGGCGACCACGGAGAACTTCTTCCGCCTGTTCGCCGCCGCGCGACCCTGAGCGCTCACTGGCCGAAGAAAGCCTTCACCTTGTCCATGAAGGACTGCGCGCGCGGATTGTTGTTGCGTCCGGGCGCGAGGCTTTCGAATTCGCGCAGGAGTTCGCGCTGACGTTCCGACAGGTTGACCGGTGTCTCCACCAGCATGTGGCATAGGAGATCGCCCGGTGCATGGCTGCGCACGCCCTTGATGCCCTTGCCGCGCAGGCGGAAGACCTTGCCGGTCTGCGTTTCGGTGGGGATCTTGATCTTGGCGTGGCCGTCCAGGGTGGGAATCTCGACTTCGCCGCCGAGCGCGGCGGTGGCGAAACTGATCGGCATCTCGCAATGCAGGTCGTCGCCGTCGCGCTTGAAGACCGGGTGTTCCTTCAGGTGGATGACGACGTAGAGATCGCCCGGCGGACCGCCGTTGACGCCGGCCTCGCCCTCGCCGGCGAGGCGGATGCGGTCGCCGCTGTCGACGCCGGCAGGAATTTTCACCGACAGCGTCTTGTGCTTCTTCACCCGGCCTTCGCCGTGGCAGGCGGAGCAGGGGTCCGACACCATCTTGCCGGTGCCGCCGCAGCGCGGGCAGGTCTGCTGCACCGAGAAAAATCCCTGCTGGATGCGCACCTGGCCGTGGCCGCCGCAGGTGGTGCAGGTGGTGGGCTGGGTGCCCGGCTTGGCGCCGCTGCCGTGGCAGGTGCCGCATTCTTCCAGCGTGGGTACGCGGATCTTCGTTTCGGTGCCGCGCGCGGCTTCCTCGAGACCGATTTCCAGGTTGTAGCGCAGGTCGGCGCCGCGATAGACGCGGTCGCGCCGGTTTCCGCCACCGCCGCCGAAGATGTCGCCGAAGATGTCGGAGAACGCGTCGGCGAACCCGCTGCCGCCGCCGCCGAAGCCGCCGCCCATGCCGGCCTGCGGGTCCACGCCCGCGTGGCCGAACTGGTCGTAGGCCGCGCGCTTGTCGGCGTCGGACAGGATCTCGTAGGCGAGCTTCGCTTCCTTGAATTTCTCCTCCGCCCCCTTGTCGTCCGGGTTACGGTCGGGATGAAATTTCATGGCCAGCTTGCGGTAGGCCTTCTTGATTTCCTCGTCGCTGGCGTTCTTGGCGACGCCGAGGATTTCGTAGTAATCGCGTTTAGACATGATGGGTGAGTGGTGAACGGTGAGCGCAAGCGGAAAAGCAAAAAGCGGTGAACGGTTTCCCGCTCACCGCTTGCCGCCTGCGGCTTACTTGTCCTTCACCTCCTCGAATTCCGCGTCGACCACATTGTCGTCGGCGCCGCCGCCCGCAGCCTGCTGTCCGCCGCCCGCCTGGCCGGCCTGCGCCTGCTCTTCCTGGTACATCTTTTCGGCCAGCTTGTGGCTGGCCTGGGCGAGCGCATTCGTCTTGGCCTCGATGGTCTCCTTGTCGCCTTCGCGCACGGCATCCTCGCATTCCTTGAGGGCCGCCTCGATGGCGGATTTCTCTTCCGCCGAGACCTTGTCGCCGTGCTCGGCCAGCGTCTTCTTCACCGAATGGATCATGGCGTCGGCCTGGTTGCGTGCAGTGGCCAGTTCGACCACCTTCTTGTCCTCGGCGGCATTGGCCTCGGCGTCCTTCACCATGCGCTGGATTTCTTCCTCGTTCAGGCCGGAACTGGCCTGGATGCGGATCTTGTTCTCCTTGCCGGTCGCCTTGTCCCTGGCCGAGACGTGCAGGATGCCGTTGGCATCGATGTCGAAGGTGACCTCGATCTGCGGCATGCCGCGCGGCGCGGGCGGGATGTCGGTGAGATTGAACTGGCCCAGGCTCTTGTTGCCGGACGCAATCTCGCGTTCGCCCTGCAGCACGTGCACGGTCACCGCGCTCTGGTTGTCGTCGGCGGTCGAGAACACCTGCGAAGCCTTGGTCGGGATCGTGGTGTTCTTCTGGATGAGCTTGGTCATCACGCCGCCCAGGGTTTCGATGCCGAGCGACAGCGGGGTCACGTCGAGCAGCAGCACGTCCTTCACGTCGCCCTTCAGCACGCCGCCCTGGATCGCGGCGCCCACGGCCACGGCTTCGTCCGGATTGACGTCGCGACGCGGTTCCTTGCCGAAGAAATCCTTCACCGCCTCGATGACCTTGGGCATGCGGGTCTGGCCGCCGACCAGGATCACGTCGTCGACCTGCGCGGTCGACAGGCCCGCGTCCTTCAGTGCGATCTTGCAGGGCTCGATCGAGCGCGCGATCAGTTCCTCGACCAACGCCTCGAACTTGGCGCGGGTGATCTTCACCTGCAGGTGCTTGGGTCCGGAGGCGTCGGCCGTGATATAGGGCAGGTTGACCTCGGTCTGCTGGCTGGACGACAACTCGATCTTGGCTTTCTCCGCGGCTTCCTTCAGGCGTTGCAGCGCGAGCACGTCCTTCTTCAGGTCGACGCCCTGCTCCTTCTTGAATTCTTCGGCGATGTAGTCGATCAGGCGCTGGTCGAAGTCTTCGCCACCGAGGAAGGTGTCGCCGTTGGTGGAGAGCACTTCGAACTGGTGCTCGCCATCGAGGTCGGCGATCTCGATGATGGAGATATCGAAGGTGCCGCCGCCCAGGTCGTAGACGGCGATCTTGCGGTCGCCTTCCTTCTTGTCCATGCCGAAGGCGAGCGCGGCGGCGGTCGGTTCGTTGATGATGCGCTTCACTTCCAGACCGGCGACACGGCCGGCATCCTTGGTCGCCTGACGCTGGCTGTCATTGAAGTAGGCCGGCACGGTGATGACGGCTTCGGTGACTTCCTCGCCGAGGTAGTCTTCCGCGGTCTTCTTCATCTTGCGCAGCACTTCGGCCGAAATCTGCGGCGGCGCCATTTTCTTGTCGCGCACTTCGACCCAGGCATCACCATTGTCGGCCTTGACGATGCGGTAGGGCATGAGGCCGATGTCCTTCTGCACCTCTTTCTCTTCGAAGCGGCGGCCGATCAGGCGCTTGACCGCGTACAGCGTGTTCCTGGGGTTGGTCACGGCCTGGCGCTTGGCCGGCGCGCCGACCAGGATCTCGCCGTCGTCGGCGTAGGCGATGATGGAAGGTGTGGTGCGCGCGCCTTCCGCGTTTTCGATGACCTTGGGCGTGCCGTTTTCCATGACGGCCACGCAGGAGTTGGTGGTGCCGAGGTCGATGCCGATGATGCGTCCCATGATGATGTCCTTCTGACTAGGTTTGGATTGGTATGAATGTGGGGGAGGCGGGGCCGATTTCAAGGCCGCTCAGGCCGCGCTGCCCCTGGAAACCAGGACCAGGGCCGGGCGCAGCGTGCGTTCGTGCAGGCGGTAGCCCTTCTGCAGCACCGTGACCACGGTATTGGCCGGCTGGTCGGAGTCGATCATCTGGATCGCCTGGTGCAGGTGCGGGTCGAATTTCTCGCCGACCGGGTTGACGTCGTGGAGCTGGTATTTGCCGAAGGCGGCGGCCAGCTGCTTCAGGGTGAGTTCCACGCCTTCACGCATTTTCTCCGGGCTGGCGGCGGTGTCGGCGAGCGCGGCCTCCAGGCTGTCCTTCACCGCGAGCAGTTCGCCGGCGAAGCCTTCGACCGCGAACTTGCGGGCCTTGTCGGCTTCTTCCGAGGCGCGACGGCGCATGTTCTCGGTTTCCGCCTTGGCGCGCAGCCAGGCGTCGTGGTGCTCGGCGGCCTGCAGTTCCGCGGCCTTCAGCGCTTCTTCCAGGCTGGGCATGGTGTCCTTCTCGTGCGTCGTGGCGTCGGCTGCGGCTTCCGGGGCTTCGGTCTTGGTTTCGTCCTGCATGGGGGCTCCTGATTCGGTTCTCGCGCGCAGGTGAGGGCGAAACAGCGGGTTTCAAGAGCAAACGGCAAGTTTTTTCGGATGCGCAAGGACGCGCGCAATTGCCGCCCGCAGGGGCTTCCGGTATGATGCGCGGCTTCCCGGAGAGGTGGATGAGTGGTTTAAGTCGCACGCCTGGAAAGCGTGTTCAGGATAATATCCTGACGGGGGTTCGAATCCCCCCCTCTCCGCCATATACTGCGCATCGGGTCTAACGGGGTATTCAGGCCATCAACGAGATCGTGCGGACACCCGGATGAGCGAAGGTTACGACGAGCACTACGTCGCCAGCATCACGGCCATGGGCGACACGCATGCGGTCTCGACCAGCCAGGCCATCTTCACGCGCAACGGCATCAAGCTCATCGATGCCGGTACCCGCATCAGTTCGGCGATGCGCGAGAAACTCGTCAAGCACAAGCTGATTCCCGATATCGACAAATGCCTGGTCGTCGAGAACGGCGTCAACAACGGCAGCTTGCGCGATGCCGCACGCGGCATGCTGCGCGAGGAACCCTGCTTCGAATACATCCGCAAGGCCTTGCCGGGGCTGGACCGCCTGCTCAACGCCTTCTACGCCATCCCGCTCAACGCGCCGCTCTCGTTCAAGCTCACGGTTGCGCGTGAGCAGCATCCGCAGATTTTCAGGCACAGCCTGTTCGTTGCGCTGATCGGCGTGTTTCTGGGTATCCGGGATCGTCTGAACGACCACGATCTCGCGGCGGTCGCCGCAGCCGCGATGTTCCATGACCTCGGCGAACTCCATACCGACCCCGAAATCCTGCACGCGGGCGGCAGCCTCGACGCGGCGGGCCTGCGCCAGATCAGCGTGCATCCCACCACGGCCTACCTGATCCTGCAGGAATACCCGGAATATCATCCTGAAATCAGCAAGGCGGTGCTGGAACATCACGAACGCATGGACGGCAGCGGCTATCCGCGCGGCGTGAAAGGCGACGAAATCAGCGCGATGGGGCAGATACTCATGCTGGCCGAGGTCATCGCCACGCTCTCCGACAAGACCTGGGCGACGCACGGGCCGCAACGCCTGTCCATGATGCTGAAGATGAACCGGCGGCGATTTTCGCCTGTCTTGATCGACCACATCGCCGGATTGCTGGCAGGCGAGACCCGGGCCGGCAACGACCCCGGGGAAGCGGTCTCCGCCGATGCCGTGGTGGCCCAGCTCGACCAGCTGGCAGAAGTGTTCCGGCTCTGGCATGCGGCGTATCTTTCCTGTTCGCAGAAAACCCCGCAGGCGGGGGAATCCCCTCTCATTGAATTCGTCGGCAGGCGCGTGACGGAAATCGAACGCACTTTGCTGGAAACCGGTTTCCAGCCCGACGAGCTTTCCATGCTCGTCGAAAGCATGCGCGACGACGCGGCGGCCCTGTCCGAGATGCTGCTGATCCTGCGCGAATCGCGCTGGATGGTGAACAACGTCATCAAGGAGGCGCGCCGGCGCTGGAACGATCTGCTGCCCAGCGGGCAGAGCTGCGCCGTGGTGGAGGGCTGGCTCGAACAGGCCGGCGGGCTGCTGGCCGACTGATCCATCCTGCTGTCGCGGACCGGTCAGGTTGTTCTATGGAGCAGGCCCGTATCCGATTGCTAGAATGCTTTGTAAATAAAGCGTTGCGCAGACAGTCCCGGGGCGCGAACTGACGACACATCCCGTGGCGGACGGGAAATCGGGCCGTATCGGACTGGCCGGCGTTGAACAGGTGTCGGCCATGTACCAAGGGATGACATGGACCGCACTATACTTATTCCGCTGCACGCCTTGCTCGCCACACGCGATGCGCCGACCGTACTGGTGGACGCCGACTACCGCATCGTCGCCGCGAACCAGGCTTATTGCGATTCCTACGGCGTCAGCCAGGCCGCGGTGGTGGGCAGGACCTGTCACGAAACTTCCCACCGTTCGGCCGTTCCCTGCCACGAGCACGGCGAGGAATGCCCGCATCGCAAGGTATTCGCCACCCATACTCCCGGCGAAGCGCTGCATACCCATTTCGCCGCTGACGGGCAGCCCGACCATGTGCGGATCCAGGCACACCCCCTGCAGGACGCCGACGGCAAGACCTACATGATGGAGTCGTTCCAGCGCCTGTTGCCGCGCAGGGAACACGATCCCGGCGCCTACAGGTTGACGGGAAGAAGTCCTGTTTTCGTGCGATTCCTGGCAGAACTGGTAAAGGCGGCGAGAACGGGCGTGACGGTCTGGCTGCACGGTGAGGGCGGTACCGGCAAGGAACTTGCGGCACGTTTCATCCACGAGAATTCACCTTACAAGGACGGACCCTTCGTCACGTTCAACTGCGCCATGCATGCGGCGGCGCAAATCGAGGCGGAGTTGTTCGGCCTCGGCGCCGGCGGCATGTACCCTGTCCGTCGGAGCGTATTCGAGCAGGCGCAGGGCGGAACGCTTTTCCTGGACGAATTCGATACCCTGCCGTCGTTCATGCAGGGCAAGCTCCTGCGCCTCCTGGACAGGGAGGACAGCGGGCCCTACGGCAAGCCGCTGACGCGCATCCACGATGCGCGGCTGATCGTGGCAAGCCGCGCCGACCTCGGACGTATGGCCGCCGAAGGCACCTTCCGCCAGGATCTCTACTATCGCGTTGCGGGTTTTCGCATCGCGGTGCCCGCGCTGCGCGATCGCCGCGAGGACATCCCGGTCATCGCCGATTCCCTGCTGGCGCACATTGCGCAGGAAACCGGCATCGAGTGCCGGCTCGCGCTGTCGGCCCTGGACGTGCTGGCCGCCCACGCGTTTCCCGGCAACATGCGGGAACTGCACAGCCTGTTGCTGGGGGCGGCCACGCGCTGTGCCGACGGCGTGATCGAGGCGGCCGACTTCCCGGTACAGCCGTTGGTCGAGCGTCCCCGTCCACCTGCCGGGCCGGCGCCGGCTGCGAGATTGCCCGCGACCCTGCCGCCGTATGCTCCCGGACTGCCGGACCCGCTGCCCGGCCATGCGTCCGAACGCGATCCAGTGCGCGACCAGATCGAGGCCGAGGAAATCCGTGCCTTGCTCCGGCGCTACGGCTCGCGCCGCGTGGTCGCGAAAAAACTGGGGATCTCGGTGCCGATGCTCTACCGCCGGCTCAAGGAACTCGGCATCATCAATCTTTGACGGGCCGCGGTACCGCCCGCGGGCGGTGCCGGTTTTCGGGGCCAGCGTCCGGGCGCGCGCGGCCCCGCAGGCCCATGGCAGGCTGCGATGGACGGGAAGGTTTAAGCCTCACTTGCAGCAGGCTTGAAAATTCCCCCCATGTCATCAAAATAGGGCCAGTAATTCAGGCTTATTCGGGCTATGGCAACCAAGCGGGAAAGCACTACTCTACTGGAACCGGCAGCGACCAGGGTCAAGCCGCCGCCCCTCTACAAGGTGCTGCTTCTCAACGACGACTACACGCCGATGGAGTTCGTGGTCCACGTCCTGAAGAAGTTTTTCGGCATCGACCAAGAACGGGCGACGCAGATCATGCTCAAAGTGCATACCGAGGGCGTGGGCGTATGTGGCGTGTATCCTCGGGATATCGCCAGCACCAAGGTCGAGCAGGTGGTCGATTTCGCACGACAGCATCAGCATCCGCTGCAATGTACGATGGAGGAAAGTTAGATGATTGCCCAGGAACTCGAAGTCACGCTGCACATGGCGTTCATGGACGCGCGCCAGAAGCGCCACGAGTTCATCTCGGTGGAGCATCTCCTGCTGGCGATGCTGGACAACCCTTCCGCCGCCGAGGTGCTGCGTGCCTGCGGCGCCAATCTCGACCAGATGCGCGAGCAGATCGGCAAGTTCATCGACGAGCACACGCCCAGGGTGGCGGGCGAAGCCGAAGTCGACACCCAGCCGACCCTGGGATTCCAGCGCGTGATCCAGCGCGCCATCCTGCACGTGCAATCCTCGGGCAAGAAGGAAGTGACCGGCGCCAACGTGCTGGTCGCCGTGTTCGGCGAGAAGGACTCGCACGCCGTCTATTTCCTGTCGCAGCAGGGCATCACCCGGCTCGACATCGTCAATTTCATCTCCCACGGCATTACCAAGACGCCGCAGAGCGAACCCACGCCGCGTCCTGACGAGCCGGTCGAAAGCAGCAGCGGCGAATCGGCGTCCAACTCGCCGCTGGACAGCTTTGCGCAGAACCTCAACGTCCAGGCGCTGGCCGGCAAGATCGATCCGCTCATCGGGCGCGATCAGGAACTCGAGCGCGTGATCCAGACCCTGTGTCGCCGGCGCAAGAACAATCCCCTGCTGGTCGGCGAGGCCGGCGTCGGCAAGACCGCGATCGCCGAAGGCCTGGCGCGGCGCATCGTCGAGGGCGAGGTGCCCGACATCCTGGCCCAGAGCACCGTGTACGCACTCGACATGGGCGCGCTGCTCGCCGGCACCAAGTATCGGGGCGACTTCGAGCAGCGCCTGAAAGGGGTGCTCAAGCAGCTTTCCGACAACGCGCGCGCCATCCTCTTCATCGACGAGATCCACACCCTGATCGGCGCCGGGGCGGCTTCGGGCGGCACCCTGGACGCGTCCAACCTGCTGAAGCCCGCGCTCTCGTCCGGGCAGCTGCGCTGCATCGGCGCGACGACCTACACGGAATACCGTGGCATCTTCGAGAAAGACCACGCACTGTCGCGGCGTTTCCAGAAGATCGACGTGCCCGAGCCCTCGGTCAACGAGACCGTGGCGATCCTGCGCGGCCTGAAGTCGCGCTTCGAGGATCACCACGGCGTGAAGTACACCGCTGCGGCGCTCACCACCGCTGCCCAGCTGGCGGCACGCTACATCAACGACCGCCATCTGCCGGACAAGGCCATCGACGTGATCGACGAAGCCGGCGCGGCCCAGCGCATCCTGCCCAAGTCCAGGCAGAAACGGGTCATTACGCCCAGGGAAATCGAGGACATCATCGCCAAGATCGCGCGCATCCCGCCGAAGAGCGTGTCGGCCGACGACAAATCCTCGCTGGCCAAGCTCGACCGCGACCTCAAGGCCACGGTGTTCGGCCAGGACGCCGCCATCGATGCCCTGGCGACGGCGATCAAGATGTCGCGCTCCGGCCTCGGTAACCCGCAGAAGCCCATCGGCAGCTTCCTCTTCTCCGGCCCGACCGGCGTCGGCAAGACCGAGGTGGCCCGCCAGCTCGCCTACGTGCTCGGTGTCGAGCTGATCCGCTTCGACATGTCCGAGTACATGGAGCGTCACGCCGTCTCGCGCCTGATCGGCGCGCCGCCGGGCTACGTCGGTTTTGACCAGGGGGGGCTTCTCACAGAGCAGATCAACAAACATCCCTATGCCGTTGTTCTTCTTGATGAAATTGAGAAGGCTCACCCAGATATCTTCAACGTCCTGCTGCAGGTGATGGACCACGGCACGCTGACGGACACCAACGGACGCAAGGCCGACTTCCGCAACGTGGTGCTCATCATGACCACCAACGCGGGTGCCGAGACGCTCAACAAGGCGACCATCGGCTTTTCCGGCGCGCGCGAACGCGGCGACGAGATGGAGGACATCAAGCGCCTGTTCACGCCGGAATTCCGCAACCGCCTGGACGCGATCATTCCCTTTGCCGGCCTGTCCGAACCCATCATCCTGCAGGTGGTGGACAAGTTCCTGATGCAGCTCGAGGAGCAGCTCCACGAGAAGAAAGTGGAAGCCGTGTTCACCGATGCGCTCAAGGCCCATCTCGCCCGGCACGGTTTTGATCCCCTGATGGGGGCCCGCCCGATGGCCCGTCTGATCCAGGACACCATACGCAAGGCGCTGGCCGACGAATTGCTGTTCGGCCGCCTGGCGAGCGGCGGGCGCGTCACCATCGACATCGATGAGGAAGACCGGGTCAAGCTGGAATTCGAAGAGGCCGTTCCCGCATAAATGTCCCATCAAGCCGGACTCGATTCCGGCCGTTAATCCCCTGAACGGCTGACAGGCGTCCTTGCAGACGGCCTGTCGTTTTATCCAGCCCAGTAAGGGGATACACATGAAGTTCAAATTCGCACATGCCGCAGCCGCGGCCTTACTCATCGCCCTCCCGTCGATCGTCCCGGCGGCGCAGCAGGGCGAGATGAGTGGGGAAGACCTGGCCAACATCAGCGAGCGCATTCGCCAGACGGGCGAGAAGATGCGCGCCGATCTGAAGCAGGCGCGTGCCCGCCTGGAAGCCCAGAAGGCGCACGACGCCGAAGAGCGCAAGCGCGAAGCCGAGGCCCGCCAGAAAGAGGAAGAAGACCGCAAACGCCAGGCCGAGGAAGCCCGACAGCAGGCCAGCAAGGCCAAGGCGCTGGCCGAGCAGCGCCAGCGGGATGTCGAGCAGGCGCGGATCGACCGGGAGCGCCAGGCGATCAAGGAAGCGGAAGCGAAAAAGCAGGAAGAACGCGAGGCGCGCGAGCGCGCGGCGCAGGCTCTCGCCGAGGCCAAACGTTCGGCCGGGATCCGGGCATTCTCCGAGAGCGAAGCCGGCAGCACGCCCAAGCCGCAGGCCGCAAAACCCGACGCGACTGCCGAACTCAGCGCCAAGGAACGGGCCGCCAGGGCGCTGGAAGAAGCACGTCGTTCCACCGGTGTCCGGGCCTTTGCCGACGGCTCGCGCTAGGGTTCAGGAAAACAAAAAGCGGCGCCAACGGCGCCGCGAAAAACCCGGTGTGGCAGGAGGAGGAGCGCCTGGGGCAAGGCCCCGTACCGGGAAATCTACAAGGGAAACCCACCTGTTGCCGACCGGGCAGGCCCGAATCTGCAACAAGTAAATGAAGTATCGGCCGCTGCGCGTAAATCTTTAGTGCACAGCTGTCGTGTCCTCACCGCGGTGATGGACTGCGCAGCGTGCGGCAGGTTCCACGGGCGAATCACTAAAACAGGCGGGTAAACGTGGCACAATCGCCCGGGGCGGTCTCGCGCCTTCTGGAATGCATTTTGCCTCTGACGACTCAACGACCCTCAGACCCGAATTCACCATGACCCGCATCCATCCCGTGATTCTCTCCGGCGGCTCCGGTACCCGCCTGTGGCCCCTGTCGCGTGCGGCGCTGCCCAAGCAACTGCTACCTCTGGCCAGCGAGCGCAGCCTGCTGCAGGATACTGTCGGCCGTTTGTCGACCATGCCGGAAATCGCGGCACCGCTGATGGTCTGCAACGTCGAGCACCGCTTCATGATCGCCGAGCAGATGCGCGAAATCGGGGTGTCGCCCGAGGCCATCGTGCTCGAACCGGTAGGACGCAACACCGCGCCGGCAATTGCCGTGGCGGCGCTGATGCTGGTGCGCGACGACCCCGACGCCCTGATGCTGGTATTGCCCGCTGATCACCTGATCGGCGACATTCCGGCTTTCCATGCGGCGATCCGCCTGGCTGCCGAGGCTGCGAAGCACGGACACCTGACGACCTTCGGCATCGTCGCCGCCACCCCGGAAACCGGCTACGGCTATATCAAGCAGGGTGCGCCGCTCGCCGACACCGCCGGGGCCAGCCAGGTCGCGGCCTTCGTCGAGAAACCCGACCTGGCCACCGCGAAAACCTACGTCCAGTCCGGCGACTACTACTGGAACAGCGGCATGTTCCTGTTCCGCGCCGCCGATTTCCTCGCCGAACTCGAGAAACTGCGGCCGGACATCCTCGAATCCAGCCGCAAGGCGCTCGACCTGGCGAAGAACGACCTCGACTTCGTGCGGCTCGACCCGGCGGCGTTCGAGACCTGCCCCTCGGAGTCCATCGACTACGCCGTGATGGAAAAGACCCAGCGTGCCGCCGTGGTGCCTGCCGACATCGCCTGGAACGATATCGGGGCATGGTCGGCACTGTGGGAAGTGGCCGAGAAGGACGCCGCGGGCAATGCCGTGCGCGGCGACGTGATGCTGGAAGATGCCCGCAACAACTTCGTCCGTGCCGAAAGCCGCATGGTCGCGGCGCTGGGCGTGGAGAACCTGGTGATCGTCGAGACCGCCGACGTGGTGCTGGTGGCCAGGAAGGACCAGGTCCAGGACGTGAAGAAGCTGGTCGACCGGCTGAAGGCCGAACAGCGCGTGGAGCACCTGCTCCACAAGCAGGTCTACCGTCCCTGGGGGTGGTACGAGGGCATCGACGACGGCGAGCGCTTCCAGGTCAAGCGCATCATGGTCAAGCCGGGCGAGAAACTCAGCCTGCAGATGCACCACCACCGCGCCGAGCACTGGATCGTCGTCTCCGGCACCGCCCGCGTTACCTGCGGCGATACGGTCACCCTGCTGAGCGAGAACCAGTCGACCTATATTCCGCTCGGCACCTCGCACCGCCTGGAGAACCCCGGCAAGATCGACCTGCACATGATCGAGGTGCAGTCGGGTTCCTACCTGGGCGAGGACGACATCGTGCGCTTCGAGGATATCTATCAGCGCAGCTGAAGGGGCAGGATTCAGGGCAGGGGACGAGTGCGGCTGCGCCGCGCTTCATGAATTCATGGGGCGCGGCGCAGCCGCAGTCGTTTTGGCGGTTCCTGAATCCCGGGTCTCCGTCCCTTCATGTAAGACAAACACCGACACGATTCCCGGAAGCACTCCGTCCCCCTAAACAGCGACTCGCCACATTAACTTTCCCGGGGTGGCGCCGAAAACGATTCATCCGGGCAAGGTTTAGCGCGGAAGGCGAAAAAAACTCACGGGAAGGACAGATCATGAAACTCGACGAAATGCTGGCCGAAATGCGCGAAGTCAATCTCAGCTACCTCATGCTCGCCCAGGGCATGATCCGCAGCGACAAGACGACCGCGGTCTTCCGCCTCGGCATCAGCCAGGACGTCGCCGAGCTGATCGAGGCCCTGACCCCCGCCCAGGTTCTGAAACTGGCCGATTCCGGCATGTTGATGTCGCGCTTCCGCTTCGACGACGGCGCCGTGCTCAACCTGCTCACCAACTACACCAAGGACCGCACGCTGGCCCAGTCGCACGCCGCGATCCTGATGGCCGGACAACAGGCTGCCGCGTTCGCATAAACCGCATTCATCACTGCCGTAGGGGAGGGCACCATGAGTAAAAAAAGCCTGTTGAACGAAATGCGCGACACCCAGCTGGCGATCGAACTGATCGAACTCGGCGCCCGTCCGCAGGTTCTGGAGTGCGAAACCTCGCTTTCGCGCGAACGTCTGCTCAAGCTCTACAAGGAAGTGAAGGGCGTCTCGCCGCCCAAGGGCATGCTGCCGTTCTCGACCGACTGGTTCCTGACCTGGCTGCCCAACGTGCACGCCTCCCTGTTCGTCAACATCCACCGCTATCTCACCAGGAACAGCGATGCCAGCGGCATCGAGGCCCTGCTGAAGAGCTATCGCCTGTACCAGGAATACATCCAGACCAACCAGATCGAGCCGGTGCTGAGCTTCACCCGCGCCTGGACGCTGAACCGTTTCTTCGAGAGCCGCATGCTGGAGACTGCCGTGTGCACATGCTGCGGCGGCAACTTCGTGGTCCATCCCGACGATCTGCACCATGAATACGTCTGCGGCCTGTGCAACATGCCGGCCCGCGCGGGCAAGACCCGCAAGGCCAAGGCCGCCGAAGCGCATGCCGACATGCCCGCCGCGGCCTGACCCCCGCTGCGCACGGCCATGAGCCGTCTGCCGGTCAGCCTGCAATCCCTGCTCATCCAGTGCGCCGCCACTCTCCTGGCGGCGCTGCTGTTTTGGCTGGCGGCAAGTTCAGGCGCATTCCAGACCGCAACCTGGCAGTTCGCGCTGGCCCAGGGGGGGCTTGCCGCCGTGCTGAGTCGTGCGGCGGGCCAGCCCGTGTGGTGGCAACCGCTGCACGCGCTGTTCGTGCCGGCCGCGCTTCTGGCTGGCCAGGCCGCACTCCCGGCCTGGATCTATCTCGCCGCCTTCATCCTGCTGCTGCTGTTCTACTGGAGCAGCTTCCGGACCCGCGTCCCCCTGTACCTTTCCGACACGAAAGCCTGGCAGGCCCTCGAGACGCTGCTGCCGGCATCGCGGCCGTTCCGCTTCATCGACCTCGGCAGCGGCCTGGGCGACGTGCTTTTCCACCTGGAGCGCAAATTCCCCGATGGACAGTTCGTGGGCGCGGAGATTGCGCCCGCGCCCTGGCTGATCAGCCGCCTGCGCGCCGCGGTCGGCCGCCGCCGTGCGACCTTCCTGCGCCGCGATTACGCACGGCTCGACCTGGGCGCCTACGATGTCGTGTTCGCCTTCCTGTCGCCTGCGGCCATGCCCGCGCTCTGGCTGCAGGCGCAGCAACAGATGCGCGCGGGTTCGACCTTCATCAGCCTGTCCTTCGAAGTGGCCGGCCGCCAGCCGGATCAGTGCATTTCCCTGGCGGACGGCAAACGCCACACCCTGTACGTCTGGCACATGCCCATGCCCATGCCGAAAAACTCGTGATGTGCCATCAAGTTTTTTTCGATCTGGTCGAATTTCAAACCTGAGAGCCCGGGATTGATGCGGGCGAAGCGGGGCAGGGCACATCCGTGCCCCCCCGGTGGCCCATCGGAAGGAAGCGACAGTCGTGCTAGTCATCGTTGGATATATCGTCGTACTGGTCTGCGTGTTCGGCGGTTTCGCCATGGCGGGCGGGCACCTGGCCGCCTTGTTCCAGCCGCTCGAACTGCTCATGATCGGCGGCGGCGCGATGGGCGCCTTCCTCGTCGGCAACAATATCAAGGCGGTGAAGGCCACGATGAAGGCCCTGCCGACGGTATTCAAGGGCTCGAAATACACGCGCGCGCTCTACATGGACATGCTCGCGCTGCTCTACGAATTGCTGACCAAGATCCGCAAGGAAGGCCTGATGTCGATCGAATCGGACGTCGAGAACCCGGAAAGCAGTCCCCTGTTCTCGAAATACCCGACCATCCTGGCTGACCACCACATCATCGAGTTCCTCACCGATTACCTGCGCCTGATGGTCAGCGGCAGCATGAACGCGTTCGAGATCGAGAACCTGATGGACAACGAGATCGAGACCCACCATCACGAGGGCGAGGTGCCGGCGCACGTCATCGCCAAGCTGGGCGACGGCATGCCCGCCTTCGGCATCGTCGCCGCGGTGATGGGCGTGGTGCACACCATGGAATCGGTCGGCCTGCCGCCGGCCGAACTGGGCATCCTGATCGCGCACGCCCTGGTCGGTACCTTCCTCGGCATCCTGCTGGCCTACGGCTTCGTCGGCCCGCTCGCCGGCCTGCTCGAACAGAAGCTGCACGAGTCGAGCAAGATGTTCCAGTGCATCAAGGTCACCCTGCTCGCCAGCATCAACGGCTATGCGCCGGCGATCGCGGTCGAATTCGGCCGCAAGGTGCTGTTCTCCACCGAACGCCCCACGTTCAGCGAGCTCGAAGAGCACGTCAAGGGTGCGAAGTCGCGCTGATCGCGGCTGAGCGGATTCCCAGCGTCCGAGGCCAGGCATGAGCGAGCAAAAAGCGCCCATCATCGTCAAACGCGTCAAGAAGGTCGTGGGGGGCCATCACGGCGGCGCCTGGAAGATCGCCTACGCCGACTTCGTGACCGCGATGATGGCCTTCTTCCTGCTGATGTGGCTGCTGGGCTCGACCGCCAAGGGCGATTTGCAGGGTATCGCCGAATACTTCAAGACCCCGCTCAAGGTCGCCATGCAGGGCGGCTCGGGCAGCGGCGACAGTTCCAGCGTCATCAAGGGCGGCGGCACCGACGTGACGCGCCAGGCCGGCCAGGTCAAGAAAGGCAAGACCGAGGACGAGAAGAAGTCCTATAACCTCCGGGCGGCCAAGGCCGAACTGGAGCGCCAGGAAGCCGAACGCCTGAAGGGGCTCAAGCTCAAGCTCGAATCGGCGATCGATTCCAATCCCACGCTCAAGCAGTTCAAGCGCCAGCTCCTGCTCGACATCACCAGCGAAGGCCTGCGCATCCAGATCGTCGACGAACAGAACCGGCCGATGTTCAATCTCGCCAGCGCCGACCTGCAGCCCTACACCAAGATCATCCTGCGCGAGATCGGCCATGTCCTCAACGACGTGTCCAACCGCGTCAGCCTGTCGGGCCATACCGACGACACCGCCTACGCCAACGGCGGACGCGGCTACGGCAACTGGGAACTGTCGACCGATCGCGCCAATGCCTCGCGTCGCGAACTGATCGCCGGCGGCATGGACGAGGGCAAGATGCTGCGCGTGGTCGGCCTGGCCTCGTCCGTTCCCTTCGGCAACGCGGCCCCGCACGACCCGGTCAACCGCCGCATCAGCATCATCGTCATGAACAAGCGCACCGAGGACGCCATCACCAAGGAAGCCTCGGGCGTGCACGTCGAAGACAAGGACGACGTGCGGGAAGAACTCGGCAAGATTTCCGCCACGCCGGCCAGCACGCCGGCTTCCGCTGCCGCCGCGGCTTCGGCGGCCGCCGCCGCTGCCACCGCAGTGGCGAAATAGCCGGGAAAACCGCCTCTATTCCCCTGATCGCCCGGCCCGGGCGTGACCAATAATCCAGCCTAAGAAATTCCCTTCCGCAGGAAACGCGGAAGGGCCCCTCTCACAACGCGAGATCTGGGATGGCTGAGGAAAGCGATCAGGAACGGACAGAAGCCCCGTCGCCACAACGACTGGAGAAGGCGCGCGAAGACGGCCAGGTGCCGCAGTCGCGCGAACTCGCCACCTTCGTCGTGCTGATGACCGGCGGTGCCGCCCTGTGGATGATGGCGAGCCAGCTGGGACGTTCCATGTCCGGCATCGTGCGCGGCGGCCTGCACTTCGAGCCGGCGGTCGCCCGCGACAGCGAGGTCGCCCTGTCGCAGCTGTCGGCGCTCTTCTTCGATGCGGCGCTCGCCCTTGCCCCCTTCCTGCTGCTCGTCGCGATCGCCGCCATGGCCTCGCCGCTGCTGCTGCGCGGCTGGCTGTTCAGCACCAAGGCCGTGATGCCCGATTTCAACCGCCTCAATCCGCTGAACGGGTTCAAGCGCATGGTGTCGTCGCAGGGCCTGGTCGAACTGGTCAAGTCGCTGGCCAAGGTCGGCATGCTCGGCGGCGTCGCTGCCTGGCTGATCTGGGGCAATCTCGACGCGATCTTCTCGCTCAGCCTGGAAACCCCGGACCACGCCGTTGCCCACATGGGCGATCTGGTCGGCCGGGTATTCCTGCTGATCGCCGGCGCCATGATCTTCATCGTCGTGCTCGACCTGCCTTACCAGCTGTGGAGCTACTACGACCGGCTCAAGATGAGCAAGGAGCAGCTGCGCCAGGAAGCCAAGGAAACCGAGGGCGACCCGCACATCAAGGCCCGCGTCCGCGCCCAGCAGCGCGAAATGGCGCGCCGCCGCATGATGGCCGAGGTGCCGACCGCCGACGTGGTGGTGACCAACCCGACCCACTTCGCGGTGGCGCTCAAGTACACCGAAGGCCGGATGGGCGCGCCGCGCGTGGTCGCCAAGGGCGCCGACGCCGTCGCCGCGAAGATCCGCGAACTTGCCGCCGAGCACCGCGTGCCGCTGCTGGAGGCCCCGCCGCTGGCGCGCGCGCTGTACCGCCACACCGAGCTCGGCGACGAAATCCCGGCCACCCTCTACGCCGCGGTGGCCGAAGTGCTCGCCTACGTGTTCCAGCTGCGCCATTTCCAGCAGGCCGGCGGCGCGTACCCGAAAACCCCGGTCGACCTGCCCGTCCCGCCCGAACTGGATCCCCTGCAGGCGACTGAAATGGGGGCACAGGCATGAACGGCACCCTGAACCTCGCCAATCTCTTCAGCTCGGCCAACGCGCGCGCCATGGCGGCGCCGCTCTTCATCGTGCTCGTGCTCGCGATGCTGGTGCTGCCGCTGCCGGCCTTCGCGCTCGACATGCTGTTCACCTTCAACATCGCGCTGTCGATCATGGTGCTGCTGGTCAGCCTGTCGACCCGCAAGGCGCTCGATTTCGCCGCCTTCCCGACGGTGCTGCTGCTGTCGACCCTGCTGCGCCTGTCGCTCAACGTCGCTTCCACCCGCGTGGTGCTCCTGCACGGCCACAGCGGCCCCGACGCCGCCGGCAAGGTGATCGAGGCCTTCGGCCATTTCCTGGTCGGCGGCAACTACGCGGTCGGCATCATCGTCTTCGTCATCCTGGTGGTGATCAACTTCGTCGTCATCACCAAGGGCGCCGGCCGCATCGCCGAGGTCAGCGCGCGCTTCACCCTGGACGCCATGCCCGGCAAGCAGATGGCGATCGACGCCGACCTCAACGCCGGACTCATCGACGAGAACGAGGCGCGCCGCCGCCGCGCCGAGATCTCGCAGGAATCCGACTTCTACGGCTCCATGGACGGCGCGTCGAAATTCGTGCGCGGCGACGCCATCGCCGGCATCCTCATCCTGCTCATCAACATCATCGGCGGCTTCGTCGTCGGCGTCCTGCAGCACGACCTCAGCGTGGCCGACTCGGCGCAGAACTACACCCTGCTGGCGATCGGCGACGGCCTGGTGGCGCAGATTCCGGCGCTGGTCATTTCCATCGCCGCCGGCATCATCGTCAGCCGCGTGTCCACCGAAGAGGACATCGCCGGCCAGATGCTCTCCAACGTGTTCAGCAAGACCCAGGCGCTCTACATCACCGCCGGCATCCTCGGCATGATGGGCATGATCCCCGGCATGCCCAACTTCGCCTTCCTGCTGCTGGCGGGCGGCATCGTCTGGCTGGCCTGGCGCAACTCGCACGCGCCCAAGCCGGCCGAGCCCGAAGTCACCACCGCGCCGGTCGCCGCGGTCGAGGCGCAGGAGGCGAGCTGGGAAGACGTGGCGCCGGTCGACACCCTCGGCCTGGAAGTCGGCTATCGCCTGATCCCGCTGGTCGACAGCGCCGCCGACGGCGAACTGGTGCGCCGCATCAAGGGCATCCGCAAGAAATTCGCGCGCGAGGTCGGCTTCCTGCCGCCCGCCGTGCACATCCGCGACAACCTCGAAATCAATCCCAACAGCTACCGCATCACGCTCAAGGGCGTGGAAATCGGCGGCGGCGAGGTGCGCACCGGCGCCTTCCTCGCCATCGACCCGGGCAGCGTCGCCGCCACCCTGCCGGGCG
>WBZX01000704.1_pt1 | contig 28836 bp, 23 predicted proteins | sample 5204211 | NCBI WGS metagenome assembly WBZX01 (sample SAMN12344362, study PRJNA552823) | activated sludge metagenome | biome: Activated sludge suspended growth; feature: Nitrification reactor; material: Wastewater; isolation source: activated sludge from nitrification reactor of wastewater... | reverse complement strand
CTCGCCCTTGGCCAGCATGTCGGCGATGCGCTTGTGGGCGGCGTCGCGGCCGGTGAGCATCTTGCCGTTGAGGAGGAGCTTCTGGCCCGGCTTCCAGGCGGCGACTTGGTCCTTGGTGAGGGTGTCGAGATCGACGCGGGTGGCCGATTTGAGGTCCGGCGTCCAGGTGACGGCGGGCCAGTCTTCGAGCTTGGGCGGTTCGATCGTGGCCGGGCCGCTGCCGTCGAGGTGGAAGTGGCAGTGGCGGGTGGCGGCGCAGTTGGGCACCAGGGCCACCGGCAGGTTGGCGGCGTGGCAGGGGTAGTCGAGCACCTTCACGTCGAGCACGGTGGTGAGGCCGCCGAGGCCCTGGGCGCCGACGCCCAGTGCATTGACCTTTTCGTACAGTTCGAGGCGCAGCTCTTCGGCGCGGCTGAGCTTTTCACCCTTGGCTGCGGCAGCGGCGGCCTTGGCCTTCAGTTCGTGGATGTCGACCGGCGCCATGATGGATTCTTTGGCCAGCAGCATGGCCTTTTCCGGCGTGCCGCCGATGCCGATGCCGATGATGCCGGGCGGACACCAGCCGGCGCCCATTTCGGGGATCTTCTTGAGCACCCAGTCGACCAGATCGTCGGACGGGTTGAGCATCGCGAACTTCGACTTGGCTTCCGAACCGCCGCCCTTGGCCGCGCAGATCACCTCGACGTGGTGGCCGGGGACGATCTCGAAATGCACCACGGCCGGGGTGTTGTCCTTGGTGTTCTTGCGGGCGCCGGCCGGGTCGGCCAGCACCGAGGCGCGCAGCGGGTTGTCGGGGTTGAGGTAGGCGCGGCGCACGCCTTCGTCGATCATCTGCTGGATGCTCATCGTGGCGTCCGGCCAGGTGACGTGCATGCCGACCTTGATGAACACCATGCCGATACCGGTGTCCTGGCAGATCGGGCGGTGGCCTTCGGCGGCCATCCGCGAGTTGGTCAGAATCTGCGCGATGGCGTCCTTGGCAGCGGGGGATTCCTCGCGCTCATAGGCTTCGCCGAGGGCCGTGATGTAGTCCAGCGGGTGGTAGTAGCTGATGTACTGGAACGCATCGGCGACGGACTGGATCAGGTCTTCCTGCTTGATGGCGGTCATGGATGAGACTCCCTCTCTCTTGACTTAGTGTTTGGACAGCAAAACGGTCTGGTTCATGATCTTGTCGACCAGGGCCATGGCCATGGCGGAGAACAGGAACACGACATGGATGATGACCTGCCACATGATCGCCTTTTCGGGCAGGTTGGCGGCGTTGATGAAGGTCTTCAGCAGATGGATCGACGAGATGCCGATGATGGCGGTGGACAGCTTGATCTTGAGGACGCCGGCGTTCACGTGGGACAGCCATTCCGGCTGGTCCGGGTGGTCGTCGAGGTCGAGGCGCGAGACGAAGGTTTCATAGCCGCCGATGATGACCATGATCAGCAGGTTGGCGATCATCACCACGTCGATCAGGCCGAGGACGACCAGCATGGTTTCGGTTTCGCTGATGTGGCCGCCCGACGAGATGACCGAACCGATCAGATGGCTCAGTTCGGCCATGAACAGCCACACGTAGATGCCCTGGGCGACGATCAGACCGAGATAAAGCGGAGCCTGGAGCCAGCGGCTCCAGAAAATGAAGTTCTCGAGGAGTTGCGGACCTTTGCTCATGGATGGGGCGCTGCAGTTGGGGAAGCCCGGATTTTATCATCGGCGCAGCGGCGCCCGAGGCGCTAAAATGATGGACTTTGTTTTTCCGCCTCAAGGGTTTTCCGCATGAATCTGCAACCCCTCACCGCGCTGTCGCCCCTCGACGGCCGCTATGAATCCAAGGTTTCCGCGCTGCGCGAGCATTTTTCCGAGTTCGGCCTGATCCGCAACCGGGTCAAGGTCGAGATCGAATGGCTCAAGGCACTCGCTGCCGCGCCCGAGCTGGCCGAGATCGCGCCGTTCTCGGCGGCCACCGTGGCCGAGCTGGATGGTGTGATCGCCAGCTTCTCGGTGGCCGACGGCGAGGCCGTGAAGGCCATCGAGGCAACCACCAACCATGACGTGAAGGCGATGGAATACTGGCTCAAGCAGCGCCTCGGCCACAATCCGGAAGTCACCCGCGTCACCGAATTTATCCACTTCGGCTGCACCTCCGAAGACATCAACAACGTCTCCCACGCGCTGATGCTGCGTGACGGCCGCGACGGCGTGCTGTTGCCGGCGGTCGACCGCATCATCGACCGTCTGGTCGAGCTGGCCCACCAGCACGCCGAACTGCCGATGCTGTCGCGCACCCACGGTCAGCCCGCCAGCCCGACCACGCTGGGCAAGGAGATGGCCAACGTCGTCCATCGTCTGCGCCGCGTGCGCCAGGCCATCGCCGCCGTCGAACTCACCGCCAAGTTCAACGGTGCGGTCGGCAACTACAACGCCCACCTGTCGGCCTACCCCGACTTCGACTGGGAGGGTTTCAACGGCCGCTTCGTCGAATCCCTCGGCCTCGCCTTCAACCCCTACACCATCCAGATCGAACCCCACGACGCGATGGCCGAGCTGTTCGACGCCACCGCCCGCGCCAACACCATCGTGCTCGACTGCTGCCGCGACATCTGGATGTACATCTCGCTGGGCTACTTCAAGCAGAAGCTCAAGGCCGGCGAGATCGGGTCGTCGACGATGCCGCACAAGGTCAACCCGATCGATTTCGAGAACGCCGAGGGCAACCTGGGCCTCGCCAATGGCGTGCTGCGCCATCTGGCCGACAAGCTGCCGGTGTCGCGCATGCAGCGCGACCTCACCGACTCCACGGTGCTGCGCAACATGGGTGTGGCCTTCGGCTACGCCGTGCTGGCCTACGATTCCTGCCTGCGCGGCCTCGGCAAGCTGGAAGCCGACCCGGCCCGCCTGGCGGCCGATCTCGACGCCTGCTGGGAAGTGCTCGCCGAGCCGATCCAGACCGTGATGCGCCGCTACGCGGTGCCCAACCCCTACGAGCAGCTCAAGGAACTGACCCGCGGCAAGGGCATCACCAAGGCGGCGCTGCAGGAGTTCATCGGCACGCTGGCGATTCCCGACGCCGACAAGACCCGCCTGCTGGCGATGACGCCGGCCAGCTACATCGGCAAGGCCACCGAACTGGCCAAACGCATCTGAGCGCCACCCCGTAGGGGCGAATTGATTCGCCCGCGGATTTTATTCAACCGGCTGAGGGCGAATGAATTCGCCCCTACGGAGAAACGAATGGCTTTTGCCGACAAGCTCAAGACCCTGCCGGGCGTCTCCCATCTGGCCGCGATCCAGCTGATCGACGCGGCTGGGGCAGTGGTCGCCACCATTGAGAACAAGCCCGGCCAGGCTGGCTCGCTGGCGGTGTACAACCACCTGGGCCAGATTCACGGCGCGATCACGCCGGATGCCGCCACCCAGGGCATCGAGATCTACGCCGAGCACAGCGAGGATGCCCGCCTCAACCCGGGCAAGCATCCCAACATCGACCGCCTGATCGGCCTGGTCGAACGCGGCGAGACGCTCAAGGTGAAGCACGTTTTCGCGACCTGAGCAGGGCGCAGTGCAAAGATCGGGGGCAGCCTTGCGGGGCTGCCCTTTTCATTGGCTGCGAGCGTGCCGTCCGTCCATCCGGCGGGCCAGCAGCCAACCGATCGCGATGCCCAGTCCATCGGCCACCACGTCCTGCACCTCGCCGACGCGATGGGCCGTGAAGGTGTGCTGGCACACCTCGATCGCCACGCCATAGACCAGCAGCCCGGTGGCGAGGCGGGCGTGACGGCCCGGCCAGCCGGCGACGCCGAGCAGCATCAGCACTGCGAAGGCGGCCGAGTGGTGGAGCTTGTCCTGAAAGGAAACGACGACCGGCACGACCGCGACCGGGATCATCGCCAGCACGAAGACGACGACGAGGGCGACGCTGAAGACGCACTGCAGGAGCTGGCGGGAGATTCGGGTGGGCATGGGGCGGCGGCATCCGGAGCGGGCAAGGCGCCGCATTGTAGCCGGCGGCGGCCGGGCCGGATCGTCCCGCGGCCGGTGCGGCGGCGCTCAGGCGCGGGCCTGGCGGTGCCTTGCCAGCCATTCCCAGATCGCCCCGCCGGGGGAATCGCGGCCGGTGAGCACGAATTGCAGCGTGTGGCCGTTGAAGAGGGTCAGGGTGAGATCGCGCTGGGCGTCTTCGGTGCCGACAAAGAGGATCCGGTCGTCAGCCCGCAGCGTGGTGTCGGCGCCGGGCAGGTAGCGCGGTGCGTCCCCGTCGCGTAGCAGCAGGAGCGCCGTGCAGGCCAGCGGTGGACGCTCGGTGACCGGTGCGCGCAACAGCTCGCCGAGGCCGACCTGCCGCTCGTTGCGCATCAGTGTGCGATACAGCGACGGCGCCTGGGCGACGTCGATCGTGACGCTCCACACCGCCGGCACCTCCCAGCCGAAGCGGCCGGTGAGTTCGCCGAGCAGCGCTTTGGCCCACGCGTCGTCGGCGCGGCGGACGGCGTCGAGGAAGGGGGCGAGCAGCGGCGTGGTGAGGATCGCCAGGCATTCGTGGGCGACGATCTCGCTGGGCACCATCGCGAAATCGGATTCGAAAGCGTCGAACAGGGTCCGGTTGGCCACCTGATTCTGGCGCAGCACGGTGAACAGCCCGGGGTTGAGCTCCCGCGCCGTGACCACGGTGGACAGGTTGTTCATGTCGCTGGCGGTGGCGGCAACGATGCCGACCGCGTCGGCGATGCCGGCGCTGCGCAGCGCGTCGGTGCCGGTGCCATCGCCCTTCACCCACGCGTGGGTCGGGTCGAGGGGTGCGGCGCGGTCGATAATCGTCACTGGCAGACCGGCATTGGTCAGGGCCGCGGTCATCACCTTGCCGAATGCGCCGTAGCCGCACAGCACCCATTTGCCGGCCGGCGGCTCCCGGTGGCGTGTGACGGTGGTGCCCGGCAGCCCGGTCAGCCACAACAGCAGGTGGTAGGCGGCCGGCGAATGCAGGGCCAGAGCCATGTATTCGCCGAACTTTTCGAAGGGGTTGATGATGTGGCGGGTGCCGAAGGAGGCCATGTTGGCGACGGTGTCGGCATGTTCGGCGCGGCACAGCGCCGGTAGCGTGGGCGCCAGCAGGCGGGCAGCGATCGCCACCGCGAGATTGGCGTTGTCGTCGTTGGTCAGCGCGATGACGCCGCGGCAATAGCGGCTGGTGAGGCCGGCGAAGACCAGTGTGTCGGGCTTGCCGGCGTCGGCGCACAGGACCGGCATATCGGCGGAGTAGCTTTGCAGCTCCAGGTCGCCGACTTTGGTTTCGTCCTGCTCGATGACCACCGCCCGAAAACCGAGGTCGTCGAGGGCCTCGCAGATCAGGTGGCCCGCCTCGCCATAACCGCAGACCAGGAAGAAAGGTTCGCGCAGGCGTCGCACCTGCCGCGCGAAGCGCTGCACGGCCAGCGCGCCGAGGAAGTTCTTGTCCTGCAGCATCGCGAACACCGTGCCCAGCGTGTAGGCCCAGCCGATCACCGACAGGTAGATACAGATGACGGTCCACAGCCGCTGCGGCTCGGAGAAGGCGTAGGGAATCTCCCCGAAGCCGATGGTCGTGGCGGTGTAGCTGATGAAGTAGATGGCGTGGAAGAAGCTCATCCGTGGCATCGCGCCGCCGTTCGGGTCCGGCGGGCCGGGCATCAACGTGAGGCCCAGCACCGACACCGCGAAGATCACGATGAGTACGATCAGCGGCGTGCGCAGCCGCCGCAGGACGAGGAAAATCGTGCTGGCGTGGGTGCCGTTCACGGCATCAGCGCCGCTGCATGATCGTCTCGGCGATGAGGATCACCACCGATACCACGTTGGCGAACAGCGCGCCGCCGGACAGGGAGACGATGCTCGTCATCGTGGCGGCGGTCATTCCGGCCCCCGACACGTGTTCGGCATAGCCCCACACCAGCGCCGCGGCCAGCAGCTGCAAATCGGCGACGAGGCTGGTCGCCAGGTGGATGGCGCCGATCTGCGTGCGGTCGCCGAACTTGAGCACGGTGGCGATCAGGTTGACCACCACCGCGGCGAACAGCTCGTAGATGTCGTGGTGGACCGGGTTGTCGATCTCGCCGATGAAGAAGCCGAAGTTGAGCGTGGCGGCAAAGACGATGAAGAAACCGAAGATGACTTTCTCGAGGTTCATCGTGGGCATCCGGTGATAGGCGATCTGTAAATCCTAGCACCGGCCGGCCCGGGCCGGGTTGGCGCGACGTCGGTGCAATGCGGCCGTGTGGCGCCGGGCCGTCCACAAAAAACGGGCCGCTGCTGCGACCCGTGGCGTACGGCTGGGGACAGCGCCGCGCCTCACACCTTCCTGTAAATCTCCGCGCCGGTCTTGACGAACTCGATGGCCTTGGTGGCCATGCCTTGTTCGAGGGCCTCGTCCTCGGCGATACCTTGCTTTGCGGCGAAGTCGCGCACGTCCTGGGTGATCTTCATCGAGCAGAAATGCGGGCCGCACATCGAGCAGAAGTGGGCCACCTTGGCCGATTCCTTGGGCAGCGTCTCGTCGTGGAAGCTCTTCGCCTTGTCCGGGTCGAGGCCGAGGTTGAACTGGTCGTCCCAGCGGAACTCGTAGCGCGCCTTGCTGAGCGCGTTGTCGCGGATCTGCGCGCCCGGATGGCCCTTGGCCAGATCGGCGGCGTGGGCGGCCAGCTTGTAGGTGATGATGCCTTCCTTCACATCGTCCTTGTCGGGCAGGCCGAGGTGCTCCTTGGGCGTCACGTAGCACAGCATCGCGGTGCCGTACCAGCCGATCATCGCGGCGCCGATGCCGCTGGTGATGTGGTCGTAGCCCGGCGCGATGTCGGTGGTCAGCGGGCCCAGGGTGTAGAACGGCGCCTCCTTGCAGTGCTTGAGCTGGAGGTCCATGTTCTCCTTGATCAGGTGCATCGGCACGTGGCCCGGACCCTCGATGATGGTCTGCACGTCGTGCTTCCAGGCGATGTCGGTGAGCTCGCCGAGGGTTTCCAGCTCGCCCAGCTGGGCCGCGTCGTTGGCGTCGTAGATCGAGCCCGGGCGCAGGCCATCGCCGAGGCTGAAGGCCACGTCGTAGGCCTTCATGATCTCGCAGATGTCCTCGAAGTGCGTGTAGAGGAAGCTCTCCTTGTGGTGCGCCAGGCACCACTTGGCCATGATCGAGCCGCCGCGGGAGACGATGCCGGTCATGCGGCTGGCGGTCAGCGGGATGTAGCGCAGGCGCACGCCGGCGTGGATGGTGAAGTAATCCACGCCCTGCTCGGCCTGCTCGATCAGCGTGTCGCGGAAGATCTCCCAGGTCAGCTCCTCGGCCTTGCCATTCACTTTTTCGAGCGCCTGGTAGATCGGCACCGTGCCGATCGGCACCGGGCTGTTGCGGATGATCCACTCGCGGGTCTCGTGGATGTTCTTGCCGGTGGACAGGTCCATCACCGTGTCGCCGCCCCAGCGGGTGGCCCAGGTCATCTTGTCGACTTCCTCGTTGATCGAGGAGCCGAGCGCCGAGTTGCCGATGTTGGCGTTGATCTTCACCAGGAAGTTGCGGCCGATGATCATCGGCTCGGATTCCGGGTGGTTGATGTTGTTGGGGATGATGGCGCGGCCGCGGGCCACTTCGGCGCGGACGAACTCGGGGGTGATCTCGGCCGGGATGGCGGCGCCGAAATCCTGGCCCTTGTGCTGGCGGCCGAGCAGCGCGGCCATCTTCTCGCCCAGCGGGCCGGTGGCGCGCAGGGATTCGAGGTAGGCGGCGCGGTTGACGTTCTCGCGGATCGCCACGAATTCCATTTCGGGGGTGACGATGCCGCGGCGGGCGTAGTGCATCTGCGAGACGTTGTGGCCGGCCCGGGCGCGGCGCGGCGTGCGGTGCAGGCCGGGGAAGCGCAGATCATCGAGGGCCGGGTCGGCGGCGCGGGCGCGGCCGTATTCGCTGGTGAGGTCGGCGAGCACTTCGGTGTCGCCGCGTTCCTCGATCCAGCGCTGGCGCAGCGCCGGCAGGCCGGAGCGGATGTCGATACGGGTGGCCGGGTCGGTGTAGGGGCCGGAGCAGTCGTAGACGTAGATCGGCGGGTTCGTCTCGCCGCCGAAGCCGGTCGGGGTGTCGGCCTGGCTGATCTCACGCATCGGCACCTGGAGGTCCGGGCGGGAGCCGGCGACGTGGATCTTGCGGGAATTGGGCAGCGGCGCAACCGCCGCTTCGTCCACGTGGGCGGACGCAGCGAGGAATTTTTCGTGGGCGTTCATGGTGGCTCCTTGGGGAGGGCCGCGGGAGAAGGAATGCGCGGCGGGAGCCACGTTTCCCTACGCCGGCACGACCCGGATCAGGTTCGGAGGGTAAGTCTCAGCCGCGCTGCATGCGTCGGCACCCCTAACGTTTTTTGCGAAAGTACTGGAAGCAGCCGGTAAACGCAAGATTCGCCGGGGTTTTCCGTATGTGGTCGACCGCAGCCTGAGCTAAAGCTTTGCCCGTTCCGGGCCGAAATAGAGGCATCTGGCCGCCTGGCGGCCCGCACCTTTCCCCGGAGAAGAAAACATGCGCCACCGCATGCGTCCCATTGTCGCCCTGTTGCTCCTCGCCGGCACGGCTTCCGTGCAGGCCGCCGACTGGCAGACCGTGGCGTCCGACAAGAAGCGCACGATCGAGCTCGACCGGGCCAGCATCCTGCAGTCCGACCCCGGCACCAAGGTTGCGTGGGGGCGGATCGTGCTGTCCGAAGCCGAGGCGGCGACGGCCGGCTATACCACGGTCAAGGCCTTGAACCGTTACGACTGTAAGAACCAGACTTTCGCGACGATCAAGCGCGTTTATCTCGACGCCGATTCGGGGGTAGTGAAGGACGAGAAGGTCAAGGTCGAGAAGGATATGCCGGTGAGCGCCGGCAGCGTCGACGAAAAGCTGTGGCGTGACGTCTGCAAGCCGGCCGGCGGCGGCGTGGCCGACATCTCGCAACTGGCGAAGAACGCCTCGAAGGCGGCTCAGGCGGCGAGCGCCAAGCCCGAGTTGCGTGCCGCCGACTATCGTCCGGGCAAGGGCGCCGACAAAGCGACGGTGACCCAGGTGGCCGAGGCCAAGGCCGAACACGGCGCCGAGCCGACGATTCCGATCAAGAAGAATTTCATCGACAAGCCGGCTCCGCCGCCGAAGGCCGAAGCGGTCGAAAAGGCCGCCGAGCGACCGGTGGACAAGCCGGCCGAGCGGTATGCGGCGCCGCCCGAGGTGCAGCGGGTGCCGGCCTACGTGCCGCCGCCGCCGCCGCGGCCGCGGCCGCGTGTCGTGCGCATGCCGGCGGTGGCGGTCGACGTTCATGCGGGCCACGGTCCGGCCGCGCCCGGCACGCCGCTGGCTCACCACGAAATCCACTGGAGTTACGACGGCGAGGGCGGTCCGGCCAACTGGGGCGTGCTGAAGCCGGAGTGGCAGCTGTGCGGCAGCGGCGAACGGCAGTCGCCGATCGACATCCGCGACGGCATCAAGGTGGAGCTGGAGCCGATCCGTTTCGATTACAAGCTGTCGCAGTTCCGGATCGTCGACAACGGCCACACGATCCAGGTGAATGTCGGTGCCGGCAGCAGCCTGCAGGTGATGGGGCGCTACTACGATCTGGTGCAGTTCCACTTCCACCGTCCGTCCGAGGAGCGCATCAACGGCAAGGGCTTCGAGATGGTGGTGCATCTGGTGCACAAGGATCTGGATGGCCGGCTGGCGGTGGTGGCGGTGCTGCTCGAGCGCGGCCAGGCCCATCCGCTGGTGCAGACCCTGTGGAACAACCTGCCGCTGGAAAAGAACGTCGATTACACGCCGGAGGGCGTTGCCATCGATCTCAACCAGCTGCTGCCGGGCGAGCGCAGCTACTACACCTATATGGGTTCGCTGACGACGCCGCCGTGCAGCGAGGGTGTGCTGTGGATGGTGATGAAGCAGCCGGCTCAGCTCTCGGCCGAGCAGATCGGCATCTTCTCGCGGCTCTATCCGATGAATGCGCGCCCGGTGCAGTCGATGCGCGGCCGGATGATCAAGGAGTCGCGTTGAGGGATCGTTGCCTGAACTGATTCTGAGCTAAAAGGGCGGACAGGATTGTCCGCCCTTTTAGCATGGTGACGCGCCGCGGCGGGCTCAGGCCTTCATCGCCGCGGCAGCGATGTCGAGGGCGCGCAGGCGCAGGTCGGGGTCGTAGATGTCGCAGACGACCATGAATTCGTCGGCGTCGGTGATCTGGGCGAGGCGGCCGAGGTCGGCGTGGACCCGTTCCGGCCCGCCGATGACCGCCGCGGCGAGGAAGTCGCCGATGGCGGCGCGTTCTTCGGGATGAAGGCCGGCCATGAAGTGCTCGACCGGCGGCTGCAGGCGGCGGCGGTTGCCGGTGAGGATGCCAAGCACGCGTTGATAATTGCTGCTGGCGAGGTATTCGGCTTCCTCGTCGGTGGGCGCGGCGACCAGCGGCACGCCGATAATCACGTAGGGTTTGTCGAGTACCGCCGACGGGCGGAACTGGCTGCGGTACAGCTCGATGGCCTGCAGCAGCTGGCGCGGCGCGAAGTGGGAGGCGAAGGCGTAGGGCAGGCCGCGTTCGGCGGCGAGACGGGCCGAGAACAGGCTCGAGCCGAGGATCCAGATCGGCACGTTGGTGTCGGCGCCAGGGGTGGCGGTGACGCGCTGGCCGGGCTGGGCCGGGCCGAGCAGGCGCTGGACTTCGGTGACTTCGCGCGGGAAATCGTCCTCGGTCTCGGGGCGGTCGCGGCGCAGCGCGCGCATCGTGATACCGTCGGTGCCGGGGGCGCGGCCGAGGCCCAGGTCGATGCGGCCCGGGTAGAGTTCGGCGAGGGTGCCGAAGGCTTCGGCGACCACCAGCGGCGCGTGGTTGGGCAGCATGATGCCGCCCGAACCGACGCGGATCGACTGCGTGCCGCCGGCGATGTGGCCGACCAGCACCGCGGTGGCCGAGCTGGCGATGCCCGGCATGTTGTGGTGCTCGGCCACCCAGTAACGGGCGAAGCCGAGGGCTTCGGCGTGGCGGGCGGCGGCGAGGGCGACGGCCAGCGAGTCGGCCACGCTGCGGCCTTCGCGGATCGCGACGAGGTCGAGCATGGACAGCCTGATGTCTTTGAGCGTTTTCATTCCGGCATTGTAGGGACAGAGCGGCGGGGCCGTCACTCAGGCAAAACCCGGGGGCGGCCTGGCGGTGGACAGGTCGCCGCCGAGGGCCTCGGCGAGGAAGCGTTCGAGCCGCGGATCGGTGCAGAAGCCGGCGTTGAAGCGCAGATAGCCGGAGGGCTGGCCCTGCGGGCGGAAGACGTTGCCGGGGGCGAGCAGGATGTTGTCGCGGGTGGCGCGGCGGGCCAGATCGGCGGTGTCCGCCAGCCCGGGCACCCGGGCCCACACGAAGGGGCCGCCCTTGGGTTCGGGTTCGGGCTGCAGGCCGACCCGTTCGAGCAAGCGCAGGGCCTGGCCGGTGGCGTCGGCGAGGCGGCCCTTCAGGCGGTCGACCAGCTTGCGGAAGTGGCCGTCGGTGAGCAGCTGATGGATCAGCTGCTCGGCCAGTTCGGACGACGACAGCATCGAGACGATCTTGACGTCGGTGAACAGGTGGGCAAGGTCGGGCCGGCAGGCGACGAAGCCGACCCGCAGGTTGCCGGAGAGGGTTTTCGAGAAGCTCGAGGTGTAGATGACCCGCGACAGCTGGTCGAGGCCGGCGAGGCGGGTGGCGGCGTCGGGGGCGAGGTCGCCGTAGATGTCGTCCTCGACGATCATGAAGTCGTGCTTCTCGGCCAGTTGCAGCACGCGGAAGGCGGTGGCCGGCGAGAGGTTGCAGGCGGTGGGGTTGTGCAGCACCGAGTGGGTGAAGAACAGGCGCGGGCGGTGCTCGACGAGCAGCGCTTCGAGGGCGGCGGTGTCGGGGCCGTCGGGGGTGCGCGGCACGCCGAGCAGGGCGACGCCGTAGAGGCGCAGGTTGCCGAACAGATTCCAGTAGCCGGGGTCGTCGACCAGCACGCAGTCGCCGGGCTTGAGGAAGGCGCGGCAGACGATGTCGAGCGCCTGGTGGACGCCGTAGGTCAGCACGATCTGCTCGGCGCTGGCGCCGATGCCGATTTCGGCCAGGCGGACCTGCAACTGGGCGCGCAGCGGGGCGTAGCCCTGAGCCGAACCGTAGCTCACCGGGCGGACGTCGGCGCGGCGCGTCAGCGCGCGCAGGGTGCGCAGCACGCCGGCTTCGTCGAGCCACGCGGCGGGCAGGCTGCCGGAGCCGGCGAGGATGCGGTCAGGGTCGGCGACGGCCATTTCGCGCATCAGCCAGGCGGCGTCGATGACCCGCTCGATGGTCTCGCCCGATTCGGCGCTGCGCGCCGGCAGCGGCCGGTTGGTGACGTAGAAGCCGGAGCCGCGCCGCGACTGCAGGTGGCCGAGGGCGACCAGGCGGTCGTAGGCCTCGACGACGGTGAAGCGCGACACGCCGTGCCGCTCGGCGAACTGGCGGATCGGCGGCAGGCGGGCGCCGGGACGCAGGATGCGGTCGTCGATGCGGGTGCGCACGGCGGCCACGATCTGGTCGACGAGGGGCGTCGGGTGGTCGGCGGACAGCGTGATCTGCAGCATGCTCGGGCTCCCGGTGTATCGGTCGTGCGGCCGGGCCGGAGCGACGGCAAAGGCCGGTACGGCAAGGCGGTTTGTCAGCGGATTGTATCTGTGGCGACCGAAAATTGTCCGCTATTGTCAGGTCGTCCTGTGTCAGTCGTCGAGGAGAGCTGCGATGCGCCAATCCGGTTTCCGTCTGCTTGTCATCTTCCTTGCCGCCGTGCCGATGGCGCCGGCGTGGGCGGCGGGTGTCGAGGCTTATTGCGCGGAGTTGCAGTGGGTGCTGCTGGCGCCGGATGGCGGCGGCACGGTGCAGGTGATCGACGTGCGCCGCGGGGTGACGCCGCTGGCGACGCTGCGCAGCCGGCAGCGCGGGCGCATCGTCGCGTTGCGCGTGCAGGTGGCGAACCGGCGGGTGTGGGTGCTGGCCGACAACGGGCTGGATGCCCACGATGGTTTCAGCGGCCGGCTGCTCGGCCATTGGCCGGCGCCGGCGGGCGTCCGGCTGGATCGGCTGGAGGCGGACGGCGCCGGGCGGCCGACGGCGTGGAGCGGGGCGCGGGCTTTCGAGGCGGTGAGCGGGGCGGCGGCGCTGGTGCCGGCCGGTGCGCGGCTGGGCTGGCGTTGAGGCCTTGCCGGCCTCAGGCGCGGAGGGCGGCGAAGGCTTCGCGGTATTCGCCGACCAGGCGGCCGGCGGTGAGGTGGCGCCGGGCGGGATCGGTGGCGAGGGCGCGCCCGAGGCTGCCGGCAAGGTCGGCGACGTGTACGGCGCCCGGGTGGTCGGGGGCTTCCCAGGTGGCGGAGAAGGCGGCCTGCTTGGTCGGCTGGCCGGCCTGGCTGGGGTGCAACACGTTGATCCGCGGCAGCGCGAAGGCCATCGCGACGATGCGCCCGTGCAGGCTGCTGCCGCAGTAGGCGCGGCTGCCGGCGATCAGCGCGCAGATGTCCCACAGGTGCAGCGAGTCGAGGATGGTCAGCGGCCGGGTGGTCAGCTGGGCGGCGAGGCGTTGCAGGCAGTCGAGGTCGTCGTGCCATGGCGCCGCGCCGGCCCGGAACAGGACGATGCCGCAGCCGCTGGCGGCCGCGGCGCGGTCGAGCTGGACGGCGACGGCGGCGAGGGTCGCGTCGTCGCCGAAGTCGGCGCCCAGTTGCACCGCCAGGTAGCCGTTGGGGCAGGCGTGGCGGATGTCGGCGAGTTCGCCGCGGCTGGCATGCTCGGCGATGGTCGGGCCGAACAGTTCGGCCACCATCACCGCCGGGTCGGGCATCAGCCGGGCCGGGATACCGGCGCTGCGCAGGTGGGCGAGGGTCAGGCGGTCGCGCACGCCGATGGCGTCGGCGGTGCGTAGATCGGCGATCACTTCGTCGCGCAGTTCAGGCGGACTGTCGGCCAGATCGACGCCGCCGACCGCGCAGTAGACGAGCCGTTCGGCGGCCGGAAACAGCTGCGGCGGGATGCAGTAGGGTGCGCGCGAGGGCAGGCCGAGCACCCGTTCGGCCCATGCCTGCTGGGCCGACGGACTGGCGTCGAGGCGGTTGGCGATGAGTTGGGCGGCGACCGGCGGCTGGAGCATGACCGCCGCTTGCCAGGCATGGCAGGTGAGCAGTTCGCCGCCGGCGTGGATCAGGCGTACCGGCTGCGTGCCCCATTCCTGCGCCAGCTGGGTCAGTGCATGGACCGGATGGCCGCCCCACGGACGCATGTCGCGCTCGGCGAGACCGGCGAAGATCAGTTGCCGCCCGGGCAGCAGCGCGGCCGCCACGTGGGGAAACAGCAGATCGCCGAAGTTGTGGCGGTCGAAGGCGCCGAACAGGATGGTCGGGGGTGTCGTCATGGCTCAGCCGGGTTTGCGCAGCGTGCCGTGCCGCGCGCAACCCGCCGCCGCGTGCGCGATGCGGCGGTGGCCGGGCGGAGTGGAATGGATGTGGGCGCGTGTCATGGCGGGTGCGTGCCGGGGGCGGGTTGGAGGAAGAGTAGTGCGCGGTGCCGGCTGTCATCCACGTGTTTTCGGCAAATTTGCAAAACATGACGATTTTGGCGGTGTGCCTCCTACCGGTTTCGACCGTCGCCGACCGGCGGGATTCGCGGCGGCCGATACGTTCGCGGAACGCTGCGCCGGTATGGCTTCATTGTTGTTTTCCACTGAATGCCGTGTGTGGATTCCGGGTATTTATGTGGCTACGCGGAACAGCAATAATGGCAGCGACCGCCGTCGTCGACGGTCGGTTCGAACCCCTCATTCGAAGGATCAAGTGATGCGTGAAATGCTGATGGCGCTGGCTGTGCTGGCGGGTGGGGCGCTGCCGGTCCAGGCGGCGATCAACGGGCAGTTGCGGGGCTTTGTCGGCAGCCCGGTGCTGGCCAGCCTGATCTCGTTCGCGATGGGCACGCTGGTGCTCGGGGCGATCCATTTCGTCGCCCTGGGCGGCGGCCTGCCGAGCCTCGCGACCGTCGCCCGGACGTCGCCGTGGATGTGGCTGGGCGGGCCGCTCGGCACCCTCTTCGTGCTGGCCGGCGTGCTGGTGGCGCCGAAGATCGGCGCGGCAAGCATGATCGCGCTGGTCATCGCCGGCCAGCTGTGCGTGGCGCTGATGCTCGATCACTTTGCGCTGATCGGCCTGCCGGGGCGCGAGGTCGGCGCGCTGCGCATCCTCGGCGCCGGCCTGCTGGTGGCCGGGGCGCTGCTGATCACCCGGAACTGAAGCGCCGGTGCCGGGCTGCGCCGTGTGCTGAAGACAAACTTTTTCCCGGTTGCACGATAGGGCTTTACAAGTGGCGCGAGACAACTAAAATACATGACTGACCAGTCAGTCAGTAAATTTTAGTCATCCGCGCCGAGCCCCATGAAGCCAGCCGATCCTCCCCGCCGCCAGCGCCGCAAGGAAGCCCGTCCCGCCGAACTGGCGGCCGCGGCGCTGGAGTTGTTCGTCGAAAAGGGTTTTGCCGCGACGCGTCTCGACGACGTGGCGGCGCGCGCCGGTGTGTCGAAGGGCACGCTCTATCTTTACTTCGACAGCAAGGACGCGCTGTTCCGCGCGGTCATCGAGGAGTCGGTGCTGCCGCTGATCGCCGAGGTCGAGGCCCGCATCGAGGCGCTGAAGGATGATCCGGCGCGCCTGCTGCGGGAGTTGCTGGTGAACTGGTGGGAGCGCGTCGGTTCGACGCCGCTGGGCGGCACCTGCAAGTTGATGATCTCCGAGGCGGGTAATTTTCCCGAGGTCGCCGCCTATTACAACGAGGCGGTGATCGGACGCTGGAATGCGCTGCTCAGCGGGGTCATCGAGGCGGGCGTCGCGCGCGGCGTGTTCCGCCCGGTCAATGTGGAAGTCCTGCGCCAGATGGCGTTCTATCCGATCCTGATGCGCGCCGTGTGGCGGTCTTCGATGACCGACTGCGGGCTGACGCAGCTGGAGCCGGACGTTTATTTCGATACCTATTTCGACGTGCTTTTCCGCGGCATGCTGGCCGCGTCTGCCGAGGAAGCCCAAGCATGAAACACACCCTCGTGGCCGCCGCGCTTGCCGCGGCCCTGCTTTCCGCGTGCTCCAAACCCCAGCCGCCCGCCGAGGCGCCGCGACCGGTGGCGGTGCACACGCTGGCCGCTGTGCCGGTGACGGCGGGGGCGCTGTATTCCGGCGAGGTGCGCGCCCGCTACGAGTCGGATCTGGCTTTCCGCGTCGCCGGCAAGATCGTCGAGCGGCGGGTGGACGTCGGCGCGGCGGTCAAGCCCGGCCAGGTGCTGGCGCGGCTCGATCCGGCCGACGCGGCGCTGGCGCTCGAGGCGGCGCGGGCGCAACTGGCGGCGGCGCAGAACGAATTCGCCTTCGCCAAGGCCGAGGTCGAACGCTACCGCGATCTGGTGGCGAAGAACTTCGTCAGCCGCAGCGTGCTGGATGCCAAGGAAACCGCCTTCCGGTCGGCCGCCGCGCGCGTCGAGCAGGCTCGCGCCCAGACCGGTGTGGCCGGCCATCAGGCGGCCTACACGACCCTCGTGGCCGATCAGGTGGGGGTGATCACCGCCATTTCGGCCGAGGTCGGGCAGGTCGTGAAGGACTCGGTGGCGGTGATGAAACTGGCCCGCGACGGTGAGCGCGAGGTGTCGATCGCCGTGCCCGAGGGCCGCATCGCGGCCTTGCGCCAGGCTGGCGCGGTCGGCGTGCGGCTGGCGGCCGATCCGGATGCGACGCTGGCCGGCCGGGTGCGCGAGATCGCTCCGGGCGCCGACGCGGCGACGCGGACCTACGCGGTGCGCGTGACGATCGTCGATCCGCCTCCGGCGCTGCGCCTCGGCATGACCGCCAGCGTGATCCTGCCTGACGCCGGCAGCGCCGCCGGGGCCTTGCTGGTGCCGGCGACGGCGGTGTTCGAGCATCAGGGCGGCAGTGCGGTGTGGATCATGCAGCCGGACGGGCCGTTGGTCCGGGCGGTGTTGCGCAAGGTCGAGGTGCGCCAGTTCCGCGAGGATGGCGTGCTGCTGGCCGGCGGTGTGAAACCGGGCGAAACCATCGCCGTGGCGGGCGTTCACAAGATCGTCGCCGGCCAGCAGCTGCAGCCGCTGGCGGCGCGGAGCGGGGGCTGAGCGATGGGTTTCAACCTTTCCGAATGGGCGCTGCGCCACCAGCCGCTGGTGCGCTATCTGATCGTCCTGCTGGCGGTCGTCGGGGCGCTGGCCTACCAGACCCTCGGCCAGTCCGAAGATCCGCCGTTCACCTTCAAGGTGATGGTGGTGCGCACCGAATGGCCGGGGGCGTCGGCGCGCGAGGTCGAGGCCCAGCTCACCGACCGCATCGAGAAGAAGCTGCAGGAGGTGCCGTATGTGGACTACCTGCGCAGCTACTCGCGGCCCGGCGAGTCGGTGGTGATGTTCGTGGCCCGCGACCGGACGCCGCCAAAGGAGGTGCCGGAGGTTTTCTATCAGGTCCGCAAGAAGATCGGTGACATCCGCCAGACGCTGCCGGCGGGCATCCGCGGGCCGTTCTTCAACGACGAGTTCGGCGACGTGTTCGGCAACATCTACGCACTGACCGGCGACGGTTTCGACCACGCCCGGCTGAAGGCCGAGAGCGAGAAGATCCGCGCCGAGCTGCTGCGCGTGCCGGGCGTGGCCAAGGTCGATCTGATCGGCGAGCAGGAGCAGCGTATCTACGTCCAGCTGTCGAACGCGCGGCTGGCAACCCTCGGCCTCGATGTCCAGACCGTCGCCACCGCGCTGGCGCAGCAGAACACCGTGGCACCTGGCGGTTACTTTGAAACCCGCGACGAGCGCATCTACCTGCGTCCGAGCGGTGCCTACGACAGCGTCGAGGCGATCCGCGCGACGACCATCCGGGCCGGCGGCCGCGAACTGCGCATCGGCGACATCGCCACCGTCAGCCGTGGTTTCGTCGAGCCGCCGGCGCCGCGTTTCCGCTTCCGCGGGCAGGACGCGCTCGGCCTCGGCGTGGCGATGACGAAGGGCGGCGACATCATCGCCCTCGGCGGCAATCTGCACGACACGGTGGCGCGCGTCCAGGCGCAACTGCCGGTGGGCATGGAGCTGACCGAGGTGGCCAGCCAGCCGGTGGCGGTGCAGCGCTCGATCAGCGAGTTCGTGCGCTCGCTGGCCGAGGCGGTGATCATCGTGCTGGTGGTGTGCTTCTTCTCGCTGGGGCTGCGCACCGGGCTGGTCGTCGCGCTGTCGATCCCGCTGGTGCTGGCGGTCACCTTCTTCGGCATGCGCCTGTTCGACGTGGGGCTGCACAAGATTTCGCTCGGCGCGTTGATCCTCGCCCTCGGCCTGCTGGTGGACGACGCGATCATCGCCGTCGAAATGATGCTGGTGAAGATGGAGCAGGGCTGGGAGCGCTCCAAGGCGGCGGCCTTCGCCTACACCAGCACCGCCGGGCCGATGCTGTCCGGCACCTTGGTGACGGTGGCCGGTTTCCTGCCGATCGCCACCGCCCAGTCGTCCACCGGCGAATACACCCGCTCGATCTTCCAGGTGAACGCCATCGCGCTGCTGGCCTCGTGGCTGGCGGCGGTGATCGTCGTGCCCTATCTGGGTTACGTGCTGCTGCCCGATCCGCGGGCGCCGCGGCGCGTGTCGTGGTTCGCCCGCCGCTTCCCGCGTCTCGAGCGCCTCAAGGAACGCATCGGCCTCGGCGAGCCGCACTTCGAGGGCGACGAGGACGCCGTTTTCCGCACACCGTTCTACAACCGCTTCCGCCGTCTGGTGGACCGCTGCGTGGCGCGGCGCTGGGTCGTCATCGGCACGACGCTGGTGATCTTCGCCGCGGCGCTGGCCGGTTTCGGTTTCGTCCAGCAGCAGTTCTTCCCGAGCTCGACGCGCCTCGAACTGCTGGTCGACCTGCGCCTGCCGGAAGGCTCCAGCCTGCGCGCCACCCAGGCCGCCGCCGCGCAGATCGAAGCCGTGCTCGACAAGGAAGCCGGCATCACCAACTACGTGACCTATGTGGGCAGCGGCAGCCCGCGTTTCTACCTGCCGCTGGACCAGCAGCTGCCGGCGCCCAACTTCGCGCAGTTCGTGATCCTCACCGACAACATCGCGGCCCGCGAGGCGCTGCGCGAACGGATGATCGAACTGTTCCGGCGCGATTTTCCGAACCTGCGGGGCAACGTCAGCCGCCTCGAGAACGGGCCACCGGTGGGTTTTCCGGTGCAGTTCAGGGTCAGCGGGCCGGACATCCCGACCCTGCGCGGCATCGCCGCCGAGGTGGCGACGATCATGCGGGGCGATCCGGGCCTGGCCGACGTGCAGTTCGACTGGGACGAGCAGTCGAAGGTGGTGCGCGTCGAGGTGGATCAGCACAAGGCGCGCCTGGTCGGGCTCAGCACCCAGGACGTGGCCAATTTCCTCAACGCCTCCCAGCGCGGGCTGGTCGCCACCAGCTACCGGGAAGGCATCGAATCCATCGACGTGGTGCTGCGCGGCGATGCCTTCGAGCGGGACCGGTTGTCGTTGGTGGCCGAGCTGACGATTCCGACCCGGGCCGGCAAGGCGGTGCCGCTGACCCAGATCGCCACCGTCGGCTACGCCTACGAGCAAGGCGTGGTGTGGCGCCGCAACCGCGAGCCGACCATCACCGTGCGGGCCCAGATCTACGCGCCGGGCATCCAGGCGCCGACCGTCACCGCGCGGATCGCCCCGCAGCTCGAGCCTATCCGCGCCAAACTGCCGGCCGGCTACCGCCTCGAGACCGGCGGCGCGGTCGAGGAGAGCGCCCGCGGCCAGAGCTCGGTCAATGCCGGCATGCCGCTGTTCGTCGCGGTGGTGTTCACGGTGCTGATGGTGCAGCTCGGCAGCTTCTCGCGGACGGCCATGGTGGTGCTCACCGCGCCGCTGGGGCTGATCGGCGTGGTGCTGTTCCTGCTGCTCTTCAACCAGCCCTTCGGCTTTGTCGCGATGCTCGGCACCATCGCCCTGTTCGGCATGATCATGCGCAACTCGGTGATCCTCGTCGACCAGATCGAGCAGGACGTCGAACGCGGCTTGCCGTTGTGGGACGCCATCGTCGAATCGGCGGTGCGCCGCCTGCGGCCGATCGTTCTCACTGCGGCGGCGGCGGTGCTGGCGATGATCCCGCTCACCCGCAGCACCTTCTTCGGGCCGATGGCGGTGGCGATCATGGGCGGGTTGATCGTCGCCACGCTGCTGACCCTGCTTTTCGTGCCGGCGCTCTACGCCGCCTGGTATCGCGTGCGCCGCGAGCCGGCGCAACAGCGCGGTGCACAACTAGGCTAGAATTCGAAGGTTTATATGCGGAACATTAATATTAGCTAGTTCTAATATTTATCGGGGAGCCCAACAATGAACTTCGAACAAGCGCGGTACAACATGGTCGAGCAGCAGATCCGCCCCTGGGAGGTGCTGGATTTCGGTGTGCTCGACGTCCTGATGAGTGTCCGCCGCGAGGAATTCGTGCCGGAAACCTACAAGTCGCTGGCTCTGTCCGAAGCCGAGATTCCCCTCGGCCACGGCGGCAGCATGCTGATCCCGGTGATCGAAGGCAAGGTTCTGCAGGCGGTGCAGGTCAAGCGCTCCGACAAAGTGCTGGAAATCGGCGCCGGCTCCGGCTACTTCGCCGCGCTGCTGGCCGCCAAGGCCGACTGGGTGCGCACCGTCGACATCGAGCCGGCGCTGGCCGGCATGGCCCACGACAACCTCAAGCGCTACGGCGTCGAGAACGTCATCGTCGAGGAAGGCGACGCGATCTGCGGCTGGGCGGCCAACGCGCCCTACGACCTGATCGTCGTCTCCGGCGGCGTGCCCTTCGTGCCCGAATCGCTGCTGCAGCAGGTCAAGGTCGGCGGCCGTCTGTTCGCCTTCGTCGGCGAAGCGCCGCTGATGACCGCCCAGCTCGTCACCCACGAAGCCGAAGGACGCTTCCGTACCGAACCCCTCTTCGAAAACCTGGTGCCGGCGATGCGTAACGCGCCGCAGAAGAGCCACTTCAAGTTCTGAGACGACCCGCCCGATGAAGCAGATCACGCCCACCCAACTGGCCGACTGGCTGCAGGACGCATCCCGTCCGGCGCCGTTTCTGCTCGACGTCCGCGAGCCCTCCGAATTCGCCTACTGCGCGATTCCCGGCGCGGTGCCGATGCCGATGGCCAGCGTGCCGGCGCGGCTGCAGGAGCTGCCCGCCGATACCGACATCGTCGTGATCTGCCACCACGGCGGGCGCAGCATGCAGGTTGCGATGTTCCTCGAACGTCAGGGGTTTTCCAGCCTCATCAATCTGGCAGGCGGCGTGGCCCAGTGGGCCCAGCAGGTCGATCCGGCCATGCCCCAGTACTGAAACCTGCACAAAGAGCGACGGAGAAGGCGATGAAACGGCGTGCGAAGATGGCGGCGACGCATCTGGCGGTGGCAATGGCGGCGAGCCTCACGGCGTTTGCCGCGGCGGCGGCGGATCTCGAGCAGGTCCATCGCGAGGCGCTGTCCTACGACGCGGCACTGGCCGCCGCGCGGGCCTCCCTCGAAGCCGGCCGCGAGAAGCTGCCGCAGGGCCGCGCCGGCTTGCTGCCCGCGCTCAACCTGACCGGCAACTCCAACTGGAACGACGTCGATCTCAAGCACTACAACGTCAGTCGCGGCTACAACAGCAACGGCTGGCAGGTGCAGCTCACCCAGCCGCTGTTCCGCTGGCAGAACTGGGTCCAGTACAAGCAGGGCGAGATGCAGGCCGCGCTGGCCGAAGCCCAGTACCAGCTGGCCCGCCAGGATCTGACCCTGCGCGCCGCCCAGGCCTACTTCGACGTGCTGGTGGCCCAGGACATCCTCGCCGCGGCCAGCGCGCTGCACGAAGCCAACACCCAGCAGCTGGCCCTCGCCAAGAAGAGCTTCGAGGTCGGTACGGTGACGATCACCGACGTCCACGAAGCCCAGTCGCGCGCCGACCTGTCGTCGGCGCAGACGATCGCCGCCGAGAGCGATCTGGCGGTCAAGCGCCATGCGCTGACGGTGCTCACCGGCAAGGATCAGGACGCGCTGAAGGGGCTGCGCAAGGGCGTCGCGCTGAGCCGTCCCGAGCCCGCCGAGCTGCAGCAGTGGGTGACCTCCGCCGAGAACGGCAGCTACGCCGTGCAGGCGGCGCAGATCGCGCGCGAAATCTCCGACCGCGAAGTCGAGCGCAACCGCGCCGGCCACCTGCCGACCGTCGATCTGGTCGCCAGCTACGGCAATGCGGCGGCCTCCACCGCGGCGCTGTCGGCGGCGGCGCCGATCCGCACCAACACCGATTCCACCATCGTCGGCGTGCAGCTGGCGATGCCGCTGTTCCAGGGCGGCGCGACCAATTCCCGCGTCCGCGAGGCCGCGGCGCTGCGCGACAAGGCCACTGCCGATCTCGACAACGCCCGCCGCACCTCGGCCCAGAACGCCCGCCAGGCCTATCTCGGCGTGACCAGCGGGCTGGCCCAGGTGAAGGCTTTCGAGGCCGCCCAGGTGTCGTCGCGCTCGGCGCTGGAGGCCAACAAGCTCGGCTACGACGTCGGCGTGCGGATCAACATCGACGTGCTCAACGCCCAGAGCCAGCTCTACGACACCCTGCAGAAGCTCTCCAAAGCCCGCTACGACACCCTGATGGCGCAGCTCAAGCTGAAGGCCGCCGCCGGCACGCTGGTGGACGACGATATCAAGGCCATCAACGTCCTCCTCGACTGAGCCGCCCGCTGCGTAAAATCCCCGACGGCCGCATCCGCGGCCGTTCGCTTTTTGCCCACTCCTTCTCACCTTGCCGACAGCCCATCATGCGTTACACCGACCTGCGTGACTTCATCGCCCAGCTGGAACGCCTCGGCGAACTCAAGCGGATCAGGACCGAAGTCGATCCGCATCTCGAAATGACCGAAATCTGCGATCGCGTGCTGCGCGCCGGCGGGCCGGCGATCCTCTTCGAGAAGCCGAAGGGACATGCGCTGCCGGTGCTCGCCAATCTCTTCGGCACGCCGCAGCGGGTGGCGCTGGGCATGGGCGAGAGCGGCGACGACTGGCAGAACGCGCTGCGCGAGGTCGGCCGCCTGCTCGCCTTTCTGAAGGAGCCCGAGCCGCCGAAGGGCCTCAAGGATGCCTGGGACAAGCTGCCGGTGTTCCGTCAGGTGCTCAACATGTCGCCCAAGGTGGTGTCGTCGGCACCCTGCCAGCAGGTGGTGAAGGAAGGGGCGGACGTCGATCTGGCCAGTCTGCCGATCCAGCACTGCTGGCCGGGCGACGTGGCGCCGCTGATCACCTGGGGGCTGGTCGTCACCCGCGGGCCGCACAAGACCCGCCAGAACCTGGGCATCTACCGCCAGCAGGTGCTGGGGCCGAACAAGGTGATCATGCGCTGGCTGGCCCATCGCGGCGGCGCGCTGGATTTTCTCGAGCACCGGAAAGCCCATCCCGGCCAGCCTTTTCCGGTGGCCGTGGTGCTCGGCTGCGACCCGGCGACCATCCTCGGGGCGGTGACGCCGGTGCCCGATTCGCTCTCCGAATACCAGTTCGCCGGCCTGCTGCGCGGCTCCAGGACGGAGCTGGTGCAGTGCCTCGGCTCCGACCTGCAGGTGCCGGCGTCCGCCGAGATCGTGCTCGAAGGCGTGATCCACCCCGGCGAGACGGCGCTCGAAGGCCCCTACGGCGACCACACCGGCTATTACAACGAACAGGCCGAATTCCCGGTGTTCACCATCGAACGCATCACCAGCCGGCGCGACCCGATCTATCACAGCACCTACACCGGCAAGCCGCCCGACGAGCCGGCGATGCTCGGCCTGGCGCTCAACGAAGTCTTCGTGCCGCTGCTGCAGAAGCAGTTCACCGAGATCGTCGACTTCTATCTGCCGCCGGAAGGCTGCTCGTACCGGCTGGCGGTGGTCAGCATCAAGAAGCAGTACCCCGGCCACGCCAAGCGGGTGATGTTCGGCATCTGGAGTTTCCTGCGCCAGTTCATGTACACCAAGTTCATCATCGTGGTGGACGACGACGTGAACATCCGCGACTGGAAGGAAGTCGTCTGGGCGCTCACCACCCGCATGGACGCCACCCGCGACACGACGCTGGTGGACAACACCCCCATCGACTACCTCGACTTCGCCAGCCCGGTTGCCGGCCTCGGCTCCAAGATGGGCCTCGACGCCACCAACAAGTGGCCCGGCGAAACGAATCGCGAATGGGGCCGGGCCATCGAGATGGACGCCGCGGTGAAGAAGCGCGTCGACGCGATGTGGGGCGAACTGGGGCTGTGAGGCCCGGACGCGGCCGCCGCCCGCGTCGGTTGGCGGCGCGCTCAAACAACAAAAAAGCAGCCCGCAGGCTGCTTTTTTGCTGAAGGCGGGAGAGTCTCAGCGCTTGCGGCGGATGCCGGCCAGCGCGGCCAGTGCGCCGCCGAGGAGGCCCAGGGTGCCCGGTTCGGGGATGCAGGTGGTGCCGGCGGTGCACTGCGGGTCGGTCACGCCAAGGACGCCGATGGTGATGCCGTGCCAGTTTTCGCTGGTGTCGGTGAAGGTGATCGAGGTGAAGTCGCCGAGCAGTTCGATGACGCCGTGGACTTCGCCCGCGCCGAAGAAGCCGGTGCCGGAGCCGTTGACGACCGGCGTGCCGTTGCCCCAGAAGCCCGGGCCGTAGCTCAGCACCGCGATCGGCGCGCCGAAGTCGACGGTGTTGCCGTTCCAGCTGACGAGGCCGATCAGCGGGTTATGGACGCTCTGCGAGAAGGTGATCGTCTTCGGACCGCCGGCGTTCAGCGCAATGATGTCGCTGTCGGGCGGGCCGTTGTCGACGGCGGCACTGGTGTAAGCGTCCGGCACCCAGTAGTTGGTGCCGCCGGAGGTCTGGGCGAACTGATAGGGGCCGGTATAGGTGACGCCGACGGTGCTGCTGCCGACGGTCAGGCTGCCGATGACGCCGGAGGCGACGGCGGAGGTGGAGGTCCAGTCGGTCCAGTAGGCGGGCGCGGCGAAGGCGGCCGGGGCGGCGAGGGCCGCGCCGAGGGCAGTGAGGGCGGTTGCGAGCAGTCGCATGGTGGGGTCTCCGGTCGGGGCGACGACAATTATTGTGGGCTTGTCGTGATCCGAGCAAATATCAGGCCAGATTTAAAACTTATGCAAAAAATGACAAATTCGCACTGAAAATCAAGGCCATGATTTTTGCGGCGGGGATGGCGGAATCTCGCTGGCCGGGCCGGTTGTAAAGAATTCCGACGCCCGGTGCGCTTGCCGCGGTCGCGTGGCGCCGGGCGCAGGCCGGGGCGCTCAGGGCGCCGCGCTGTCCGTCGCCGCCGGTCGTGGGGCGGCCAGCACCGTTTCGCCGGCGATCTTCCACTGGCCGTCCTCCTTCACCCAGTCGAGCTGTTTCCTGACCGTGTCGCGGTAGCTGCCGGCGCTGTAGTGCTGGACGAAGACGGTGCTGCTGCGCTCGGGGTTGCGGGCCTTGAGACGGAGGGCTTCGATGCGCAGCGCGGGCGAGCGGGCCTGGGTGACGCGCTGGCGCCGTTCGGCTTCCCAGTCGGCGGTGCTGCGTCCTTTGCCGGGCTGGAAGGCGGCGCTGTAGAAGGCCCGGTAGGCGTCGAAATCCTGTGCCGCCCAGGCGGCTGCCCAGGCGTCGACGCGGCGGCGGAGGGCCTCGTCGGGCGAGGCGGACGGCGCGGCCGGCGGCGTGACGAGGTCGACCTGGGGCGCCGGGGCGGCGTCGACGACCGGCACCGGTGCGGCGGCCAGGGCCGGCGGGACGTACTGGGTGCCGAGCAGCTCGGGGGCGATCGGCGCCGGGCGGTAGCGGCTGCGCAGCGCGCTGCGCAGTTCGCCGGCGAGGCCGAGCAGCTGGGCCTGCAGCGTGGTCTGCTGGGCGCGGTTTTCGATGAGGCTGCGCTGGGCTTCGAAGAGGTCGCCCTGGGCGATCGAGAGATCGTTCAGCGAGCGGCGGCCGGCTTCGAAGTGCAGTTCGTAGGCGGCCGACACGCGCTGGGCGGCGGCGACGCGCAGTTCGAGGGCCGGGGCGATCTGGCGGGCTTCGCTGTATTGGCGGTGGAGGTCGGTGATGTCCTTCGAGACCTTCATCAGCAGATCGTCGGCGTCGGCCTGGGCGGCCTGGTGACGTTCGACGGCTTCGGTGTGGCGACCGAGATTGCGGCCGCCGAGGGGGATGTCGAGGCTGACCATCATCTGCGCCGAGCGGTCGGTGTCGGACACCGGCGTCGGGATCGTCGTGTTGTCGAGGCGCTTGCTGTACGACAGGTCGACGGCCGGGAAGAAGCTGCCGCGGGCGGCGCCGATGTCGGCCTGGCGGGCGGCGCTGCGCTGCAGCGCGGCGCGCAGGCGCGGGTTGCGTTCGTGGATGCGCTCGACCAGGGTGTCGGCGTCGGGCGTGTTGTCGGCGGGCGCGATGGCCGGGGCGACGAGCTGTTCGGGCGGCTGGCCGGTGAGCAGGCGGTAGCGGTATTCGGCGGTGCCGAGCTGGGCGCGCAGCTGGCCGAGGAGGGCGCGGTTCTGGATCAGGCGCACGTGCATCAGGTCGAGTTCGGCGGAGGCGATGCGGCCGGCGTCCACCCGTCGGGCGACGCTGGCTTCGACGCGTTCCTGGCGGGCGAGGGTGGCCTGCAGGGTGTCGATGGTCTGGCGCAGGCGCACCACGTCGCTGTAGTTTTCGGTGATCTCGTAGGCGACCTGTTCGAGCGTGTTGTCGAGGTCGGCGTCGGCGGCGTCGCGGCTGAAGCCGATCGAGCGCAGGCGGCTGGTGTCGGTGCCGCCGTTGAAGATGTTCCAGCGCAGGCTGGCGTCGCTGCGGCGCACGTTGCGGTTGATCGGGTTGCCGGCGGTTTCGTCGCGGGCGTCGGAGTTGCGGTAGGTGAGGCCGACGCTGGGCAGGAAGTCGGAGCGTACCTGGGTGACCTGGGCTTCGGCGGCGCGTAGCAGGGCCTGGGCCGAGCGCACACTGGGCTGTTGCAGCAGCACCTTGTCGACGACCGCCGGCAGCGTGTCGGCGTGACCGGCGCCGGCGGCGAGGCCGAGGCCGGCAACGAGGGCGGCGAGGTGGCGGCGGACGGGGTTCGGTCGGGTCGGCGTGGAGCTCATCAGCGTTCGCGCAGGGATTTGTCGAGGGTCTTGACGATCGGTTTCAGCATGTATTCCATCATCGTCCGCTTGCCGGTCTGGATGCTGGCGTCGGCGGCCATGCCCGGCGAGATCGTGAGGTGTTCGGCGGGGTCGCCGAGGAAGTTCTTCTGGGCTTCGAGGAGGACTTCGAAGAAGGTTTCCTTGCGTTCGTTGTCGACCACCGCGTCGGCGCCGACGCGCACCACCTTGCCCGGCAGGGTGCCGAAGATCGACGAGTCGTAGGCGCTGATGCGGATGCGGGCGTCCTGGCCGGGCTTGAGGAAGGCGATGTCGGAGGGTTTGACCTTGGCGGTGATCAGCAGCCGGTCTTCGGCGGGCACGACTTCCATGATGGTTTCGCCGGCCTTGACGACGCCGCCGACGGTGGTCACGAGCAGGCGGTTGACCACCCCGTCGAGCGGGGCGCGCAGATCGCGGCGGGCGACCTTGTCGTTGCGGCCGGTGAGCTGTTCGGCGAGCTGGGCGGCGCGCAGCTCGGCCTCGTTCTTTTCCTTGCTGGTTTCGGTGAGGAAGCGGGCGCGGGTTTCGGACAGACGGGCCTGGGCTTCGGCGACGGCGGCCTGGATGCGACCGATGGCGATGCGGGTGGTTTCCAGTTCGCCTTTCTGGCCGGTGTAGCGCTGCTGCGCGGCGAGCAGGTCGGCACGCGCGCCGGCGCCGCTGGCACCGAGCTTTTCCTCGATGGCGAGGGCTTCGCGGGCGGGGCCGATGGATTCGCCGATGGCCTCGTGGCGGGCGCGCGCCTCGGCCAGTTCCTGCTGGCGCTGGGCGAGCTGGCGGGCCAGCGTCTCGAGGCTGTTTTCGCGTTCCTGGCGGCGGGTCTGCCACAGGTTGCGCTGTTCGCGGACCAGGTCGGGGGCGCTCTTTTCGAGTTCGGCCGGGAAGGCCGGGGCGGTGCCGCGGGCTTCGGCATCGAGCCTCACGAGGGCCGCCTGGGCGCCCCACAGGCCTTGCTGGGCTTCGCCCTGCTCGGCGTTGAACTGCAGGTTCTGGACGGTGGCGAGCACGTCGCCCTTGCGCACGACGGCGCCTTCGCGGACGTTGAGGGCCTGCAGGATGCCGCCCTCCATGCTCTGCACCTGCTGGACGCGGCTGGACGGGACGACCGCGCCCATCGCTGTCACCGAGATGTCGAGACGCGCGAAGCTCATCCACGCGAACAGCAGCACGAAGAACAGCGCGGTGGTGCCGAGCAGGATCAGCACCGCGCGGCGCGGGCCGCGTTCGAAATCGGGATGGAGGCTGATGGCCTGGGCCTCGGGGCGTGGCCGGGTGGGCTGGAAGCTGATCTTCATGCGGCGAACTCCCGCGGGGCGACCGCGGCCGGGCCGCCCTGCAGTTTGCGGAGGATTTCGTTGCGGGGGCCGTCGAGGACGACCTTGCCCTGGTCGAGTACGACCAGCCGGTCGACCAGCGGCAGCATCGCCATGCGGTGGGTGACGAGCAGCATCGTGATGCCCTCGATGTTGCGCAGGTTGTCGATGAGGCGCGCTTCGGTGGCCGGGTCCATCATGCTGGTGGGCTCGTCGAGGAGCAGCATGCGCGGCTGGTGGACCAGCGCCCGGGCGATCGAGACGGCCTGGCGCTGGCCGCCGGAGAGGCGTTCGCCGCGTTCGCCGACCTGGGTGCCGAGGCCGTTGGGCAGCTGGCTGAGGGTTTCGTCGAGGCACGACAGGCGCAGCGCGTC
>WBZX01000409.1_pt2 | contig 28839 bp, 28 predicted proteins | sample 5204211 | NCBI WGS metagenome assembly WBZX01 (sample SAMN12344362, study PRJNA552823) | activated sludge metagenome | biome: Activated sludge suspended growth; feature: Nitrification reactor; material: Wastewater; isolation source: activated sludge from nitrification reactor of wastewater... | reverse complement strand
CTCGGTTGTAGGCCAGTGGCAGCCCCTTGAGCGTTACCAACAGGCCGGTGAGGTTTCCGATGAGACGCCCGGCCTTACCTCGGGCCAACTCCGCGATGTCGGGGTTCTTCTTCTGGGGCAGCATCGAGCTGCCGGTGCTGTAGGCGTCGTCGAGCTTCAAGAAGCCGAACTCATCGGTGGCCCACATCACCACCTCTTCCCCGATGCGGGAGAGGTGGACGCCGAGCAGAGCGAGATCGAACAGGGCTTCGGCCACGAAGTCTCGATCGCTGACGGCATCCAGCGAGTTGTCGAACACGCCAGCGAAACCCAGGTCGGCCGCGGTCCCGGCCGGATCCAACGGCAAAGAACTCCCGGCCAGCGCGCCGGCCCCGAGGGGTGAGACGTCGGCACGGGCTCGGGTGGCGAGCAGGCGGTCGACGTCTCGGGCCAAGGCCCACCCGTGGGCCAGGAGGTGGTGGGCGAGCAATACCGGCTGCGCTCGCTGGAGGTGGGTGTAACCGGGGAGGTAGGCATGACCCGCCTCCTCGGCCCGTCCGAGGAGCACCTGTTGGAGGACCATCACCCGCTCGGCCACCTCGGCCAGGGCCCGTTTGGCGTAGAGCCGCAGGTCGGTGGCGACCTGGTCGTTGCGGCTACGGCCAGTGTGGAGCTTGCCTCCGGCGGGACCGGCAATCTCGGTGACCCGACGCTCGACCGCAGTGTGGATGTCCTCATCGCTGGGAACGAACACGAACGTCCCGTCGGCCAGCTCGCGTTCCACGTCGTCCAGGGCGGCCAGCACTGCGGACGCTTCGTCCCCGTCGAGGAGCTCTCCTCGGACCAGACCTCTCACGTGGGCGCGCGATCCGGCGATGTCATCTGAGGCCAACCGTTGGTCGTAGGGCAAGGAGACGGTGTAGGCCATCAGCTCGGCGGCAGGCCCGGACGCGAATCGGCCGTGCCACAGCGTCCGCTCCCCCAGCTCCCCACCCGAACCCGAGCCAGCATCCGAGCCCGCGCCGACGTCCGGGCCAGAGGCGGAGCCGGAGCCCTGGTTCTCGGTCACGACGAGAGTCCGTCGGCAGACTTGGTTCCCTGGCGGGCAGCCCAGGTCTGCACGCTGAGTCCCCACAGCCGCACGAAGCCGGCCGAGTCCTCGTGGCGGAACTGGTCCTCGGCGTCGTAGGTGGCCAGCTCGTAGTCGTAGAGGGAGTGGTCCGAGCGTCGACCTGTGACCTGGCAGGAGTTGGGCTCGAGGCGCAGCCGCACCTCGCCGGTGACGAACTCCTGGCTGGCGTCGATGAAGGCGTCGAGGGACTTCTTGAGGGGGCTGAACCAGAGGCCGTCGTAGATCAGCTCGGCGTAACGAGGTTCGAAGCGGGCCTTCTCCCGTTCCAGGTCTCGCTCCAGACAGATGGACTCCAGATCCCGGTGGGCCATGATCAGGGCCAGGGCGGCCGGGCATTCATAGGTCTCGCGACTCTTGATGCCGACGCGGCGGTTCTCGACCATGTCGATGCGTCCCCAACCGTAGGAGCCGACCAGAGCGTTGAGCTTGGCGATGATTGCCGCCATGCCCAGGCGTTCGCCGTCGACCGATACCGGCACTCCCCGCTCGAATCCGATGACCACGTCGGTGGGCTCGGTGGCGGTCTGCTGGGTCAGCAACCACACCCCCCAGGGCGGTACCGCCCACGGGTCCTCCATCTCACCGCATTCGATGGCTCGACCCCACAGGTTGTCGTCGATCGAATACACCTTCTCCTTGGTGGCCTGGATCGGGATCTCGTGGCGGTAGGCGTAGAGGATCGAGTCCTCACGGGTCATTCCCCAGCCCCGCACGGGAGCGATCACGTCCAGATCGGGGGCCAGGGCCCGGGTCGAGACCTCGAAGCGCACTTGGTCGTTGCCCTTTCCGGTGCAGCCGTGGGCTACGGCATCGGCACCGTGAGCTCGTGCCGCCTCGACCAGGTGTTTGACGATGACCGGGCGCGACAGTGCCGAGACCAGTGGGTAGCGCCCCTCGTACATGGCGTTGGCCTTGAGGGCGGGGGCCACGAAGTTGTCGGCGAACTCTTCTCGGGCATCGACCACGATGGCCTCTACCGCACCGGCGGCCCGGGCTCGCTCGCGAACCACGTCCCAGTCATCGCTGGCCTGGCCGACGTCGACGGCCAGGGCGACCACCTCGACGCCGAGCTCGTCGATCATCCAGCGGACGGCGACGGAGGTGTCGAGTCCACCGCTGTAGGCGAGTACCACGCGCTTTGCCACGTTCATGCTTCCTTGTTCATGGGGTTGTGTTCGTTCGTGAGATCAGGGGTCGACGGTGCCGGAGACGGCGTCGACCGTGACCAGATCTTCGCTCAGCCGCCGGGGGTTGGGGTAAACGCTGGCCCCGATCCGACTATCTGGGGGGCCGAGGGCGGTTGACTCTCGCCGTCCCGGGCGGATCACAGGCCCGCGACCTGGCGGATGCGGTCGGCCAGCTCGCTTCCACCGACCTGTTCGGACGCCACCACCAAGACGGTGTCGTCACCGGCCACCGTCCCGACCACCTCGGACCATGCGGCGCGATCGAGGGCCGCTCCGACCACGTTGGCGGTTCCTGGCGGTGTCCGCAACACCACCAGGTTGGCGGAATGGGCCACCTCCACCACCCACTCCCCCAACGTCCGGCGTAGGTAGTCGTCGGGAGCCCGCTGGTCGCGTGGAAGCTCAGGTATGGCGTACACGGCGTCACCCGAGCCGGCCCTGACCTTGATGGCACCGAGGTCCTCGAGGTCACGGCTGACCGTGGCCTGAGTGGCGTGTACGCCCTCGTCGGCCAGCAGGGCTACGAGCTGGTCCTGGCTGGTGACGTGATGTCGTCCGAGGATCCGGGCCACGACGTGTTGGCGCTGGGTCTTGGAGAGGCGCGCCGAGCCCGCCGAGGGGAGAGGGGCCTCACGGACCGTCCCGAGCGGTGCCCTCGGGGTCATCGATCACCAGCTACAGGCAGGGCCGCCTGGGTCACGAGCCACTCGATGGCGGCCCGGGCGGCGTTGGACCGGTTGGCCGCTTCGGGCCACACCCGGATATGGGCACCGTCCAGCACCGAGTTGGTGACCTCCTCGCCCCGATGCGCCGGCAGGCAGTGCATGAAGATGGCGTCGACCGAGGCGACACCCATCAGGTCTTCATCAACCCGGTAGGGCTCGAAGATGGGCCGGCGTTGGGCCGCTTCGGCCTCCTGACCCATCGAGTACCAGGCGTCGGTCACCACCACGTGCGTACCGCGAACGGCTTGGCCGGGGTCATCTGTGCTCATCGCCTCGGGGGCACCGAGGGCCTTGAAGGTGTCCAGGTCCTCAACGCCGGGCTGGTAGCCGGCCGGGCAGGCGAAGCGGACGCCCATGCCGACCATGGCCGCGGCCTTGGCCAGCGAGCGAGCCACGTTGGAGTAATCGCCGACCCACGCCACGCTACGGCCGGTGACATCGCCGAACTCGGCCTTGATGGTCAACAGGTCGGCGATGGCCTGGAGCGGATGGCTGTGGTCGGACAACAGGTTGACCACCGGGATGGAGACCGAGTCGGCCATCCGTTGGAGGACCTGATGGTCGTACACCCGCGCCGCTATGACCGAGTGGTACAGGGCCAGGGTGCGGGCTACATCCTCTGCCGATTCCCGACCGTCGATGTCGACCTCCTCGCGGCGCAGGTAGATCGGATGTCCACCGAGGGCGACCACTGCCATCTCGGTGGAGTTGCGGGTCCGGTTGGAGGGCTTCTCGAACACCAGGGCAGCGCCTCGCCCCGCCAACACCGGGCGAGGATGGGTAGTGGTCCCGAGGGCCAGGACCTCCATCAGTTCCGAGACGCTCAGGTCGTCGACATCGAGCAGGTGGCGGGTCATGGCTGAGCCTCGATGGTTTGGGCGGCCGCGTTCAGCGCTGCGCCGATGAGCGAAACTGCTTCGGTGATCTCGTCGTCGCTGACCAGCAGCGAGGGGGCGAGGCGAAGAGCGGTTGGGGTGACGGCGTTGACCACCAGCCCCCGTCCGAGAAGGTCGGCGGCTACGACACGGGCGTCGATGCCCGGCGCCAGCTCGACACCGATCAGGAGCCCTGGCCCCCTCACCGACTCCACACCCGCCAGATCCAGGAGTTGTTGGCTGAGGAGCGCTCCAGCCCGCCGGGCTCGGCCGGGCACGTCTTCGGCTTCCATGACCGACAGGGTGGCCCGAGCGGCCGAGGCCGCCAGTGGCTGACCCCCGTAGGTGGTGGCGTGGTCCCCGGGGACGAAGGCCTCGGCCACCTCGGCCCGGGCCCAGCACGCCCCGATGGGCATTCCGTTGCCCAACGCCTTGGCCATGGTCACCACGTCTGGTTCCACCCCCAGTTGTTGGTGGGCGAACCACGACCCCGTCCGCCCCAGCCCGGTCTGGACCTCGTCGACCATGAACAGGATCTGGCGTTCGGTGCAGAGTTGGCGAACCGCGGCGAAGTAGTCGGCCCGGGCTGGGTTCACCCCTCCCTCACCTTGAACCGGCTCCAGGAGTACGGCGGCGACGCTGGGGTCCAACGCGTTCTCCAGGGCGTCGACGTCATCCCAGGCGACGTGGCGGAAACCTTCGGGCAGAGGCTGGAAGGCCTCGTGCTTGTTGGGTTGGCCGGTGGCATGGAGGGTGGCGAGGGTCCGTCCGTGGAAGGACCCGAAGGCGCTGACCACCACATGGCGACCATGGCCGGCCCACTTGCGGGCCAGCTTTAGCGCGCACTCGTTGGCCTCGGCCCCCGAGTTGGAGAAGAACACCCGACCCCCGCCACCCATCAGCCGGTCGAGGGTGGCGGCCACCTCGGGACCGATGGTGGTGCCGAACAGGTTGGAGACGTGGACCAGGGTGCGAGCCTGGGTGGCCACCGCATCGGCGACCACCGGGTGAGCGTGACCCAGCCCGGTAACCGCCAGACCCGACAAGAAGTCGAGGTAGCAACGACCGTCGGTGTCCCACAGCCGACTCCCCTCGCCCCGTACGAAGGTGACCGCAGGAGGCGGATAGGTGGCCATAAGAGGTCCGCCATAGGGCGATGTGTCACTCATGTTCCGCTTCCTTCGGTCCGGGTGATCTTGGTTCCGACGCCGGCGTCGGTGAGCAGTTCCAGCAGGAGCACGTGGGGGATCCGACCGTCGAGTATGTGAGCGGCGCCGACCCCAGCCTCTATTGCGTCCAGGCAGGCCTCCACCTTGGGGATCATGCCGCCTGAGATGACCCCGTCGGCGATGAGGAGCCGGGCTCTGGTGGCCGACAGCAACGACAGCAACGATCCCGGATCGTCGACGTCGGTGAGCACCCCAGGAACATCGGTGAGGTAGACGATCTTCTCGGCCCCCAACGCCGCGGCCACCGCGATGGCAGCGCTGTCGGCGTTGATGTTGAGGGCCTGGCCGTGGCTGTCGGCACCGATGGTGGACACGACGGGGACGAACCCACCACCTATCAGCGTGTCGAGGATGGTGCGATTGACGTCCACGACGTCTCCCACGAACCCGAGAGACTCGTCTCGTTGGGTGGCCAGGATGAGCCCGGCGTCTTCTCCCGACAGGCCCACCGCCACCGCAGTGTGGTGGTTGATCGCGGTGACCAACTCCCGACCCACCTGACCAGACAGGACCATTCGGGCGACGTCGAGGGTCTCGGCGTCGGTCACTCGCAGGCCGTTGCGGAACTCGGACTCCTTACCCAGCCGTTCCAGCATTGCCCCGATCTGGGGGCCGCCACCGTGGACGACCACCGGCCTGACGCCCACAGCCCGCAGCAGGACGATGTCGGCGGCAAAGGAATGGGCCAGGGCCGGGTCGACCATGGCGTTGCCGCCGAACTTCACCACGACGGTACGCCCGGCGAAGGCCTGGATGTAGGGCAGAGCCTCGACCAGGACGGAAGCCCGCTGGGCCGGGTCGAGAGTCAGTGAGTTGTCGTCAGCACTTGCGTTGGAGACCACCGTCAGAGTCTATGCATTGCAGCGCATGACTATGCAATCAGTTTTGTTCAGGGCGAGAGATTGAAAAGCGCGACCAGATCTTGGCGACCTTCGAGATCGAGCTTGCGATAGGTGCTTTGTAGCTGGTTCTCCACGGTGCGAACGGAGACTCCGGCTTGCTCGGCCACAGCGCGGTTTGCCGTTCCAGCAGCCACGGCGCTGGCCACCTCGAGTTCCCGGGGGGTGAGCGGTGATCTCAATGACTTCAGCGACCAAGGTTGGGTTGGACCGAGCCTGACCGATTCGATCGCCGAGAGGACGGTGGCCCGCGACTCGGCGACACTGTCGCAGCGGGAGCGAGCGATGCGGGCTCTAGAAGCGTGCATCTCGGCTGCTGCGAGTGGCCAGCGATGGTGGGCCTCGCGCGCGAGACGATGGAGACGAGCATCATCCTGCACTGCTTCGGCGTTGGCGCGATCGGTTACGAACTGCACGAACCATGAAGGGGGGAGCTCACCGGCGATCTGTCGCAGCGGGTTCAGCGCCGTACCAGGGTCACCCAGCCGGACCAATTCGTGCAGCACGATCACCGCAGTGAGTGCCTGCGCGCTATCGAAGGCTTCGCCAGCCATTGCGAGGAGACGTTCCGCTGATAGGCGGTCGATCGTGCCCGGCGGTAGATCCCCCTCGACGAGGTCGCACCACACGTCGGCGATGGAGGCCTGGATGCGCACGCGTCCATCGACGGCTGCGGCATCAACCGATGCGTCCAGGAGGATGCGAGCGTGGTCAACTTCTCCGCTCTGCGCGGCCACCCAGGATCGAGCGGCCATGGCGAGTGGTCGGGCGTTGATGAGGTCGTGGCCGTCCAACTCATCTATGGCTCGGTCCAGCGTGAGCATCGACGAATCGAGCCGCCCAGCGATGGCTGCGGTGAAGCCGGTGAGGAAATTCCAGGTGCCGAGGGTCGCGTCGGCGGCGGGACCGATGCGAGATCCACCCTCACGGGCCTCCGCCTCGGCGGCGGTAGGTCCTGCTTCGAGCAGGGCAGCGAAGGGGCCACTGAACCGTACGAGCTCCGCTGACCATGGCAGGACGGTGGTGTGAGCTTCTGCGAGGGGGAGCGCTCGAGCGATCGTCGCCCGGCAGGCGGCGGCGTTGCCGGCCATCGCATCGATGTATGCCCCGACGATTGCGGCATTGAGACGGGTCAGGTCGTCAGCACCGTCGGCCAGACGAGGAGAGACGGCGGTGAGGTCACCCCGAATGGAGGCCAGCTTGGCTCGATCAGCAGCGACGAAGGACCGGGCAGCGACATCGGAAAGCAGGGGCTCGATCTCGTCGAGCAGAGCCTCGGCTTCGTCGACGCGGCCTCCGTCGGCGACGAGGTGGACCGAGAGACGGCCTACGGCGCGGGCTCGTCGGTCATCGGTGTCAGCCGTCGCCAGGGCGAGTCGAAGCGCTGTCTCGGCATCATCGCTCTGTCCGAGTCCTGATTGCGCTGCCCCGAGGACGAGAAGAGCCTCGAACGTGGCCCCGTTGTCGACCGCGGCCTGGGCGAGTGTCCTGGCCAGGTCATGATCGAGGGCGGCGAAGGCGGTCCGGGCTGCGTCGACGAGGTCGTCGACGTCCACGGTTGCGCCGAGCCCGACGAGAGCGGCGGTGGCGCGCAGTCGTTCGCCCGCAGTGGTGCCAACGGTGGTGACCACGCGGCGTGCGACCTGCTCGGAAAGATCGCTTCGTTCGAGCGTCGTCATGGCGGCGAGGCTTGCTTCGGCGTAGAGCGGATGGGCGGGACGGGCCGTCGCGCGTGGTGATCCTTCAATCACCAGCCAACCTGCCGCCTCCGCAGCATCAATCTGGGCGTCGGTCACGCAGCATCTGAGGACCAGAAGGGGTAGGTCACCAAGCACGGCGACACAACGCAACGGCACGATCACGTCTCCCGCGTCGCTGAGACGTGCCTGAAGGACCCGGAGGAGGTGGGTCGGTGCGGTGGCATCCAGCACGGTCTCGCCCCCGGCGTCACGGCGTTGGCGGAGGTCGAGAAGGAGTTGTCGGATGAACAGGGCGTTGCCGTTGGTTCGAGCCGAGAGGGACGCCACCACACGGTCGTTCTGGTTGGAGTCCAGGTTTCCCAGGACGATTTCCACCAGGTGGCCGATGTCGTCATCGTGAAGGGGCCCGAGTTCGATGTGCTCGGTCGACTCACCGAGCCACAGCCACTCGAGCCAGGACGGGACCGGGACGCCGGCACGAGCAGTTGCGACCACGGTCGTTGCCCGTGCTGCGACAAGGCGATGCAGCAGGTCGGCAGTGCGGGCGTCAAGGTGGGGGGCGTCATCGACCACCACCACGCCGCCTCCCTCATCGGCGACCGTGGTGATCCAGCGGTACATCGCGGCGGGATCGTCGATCGGTAGATCGGGGTGGTGCGCCAGGACACCAAAGGGGACGGTGGCCACCGCAGGCGATGCCTGCAACCAGAGAGGCGGACTCTCGAGCGTTGTGGTCGCCTGTCGGACGAGGCGAGTCTTCCCAACCCCGGCTGGAGCGGTGATCACCACCGCATGGAAAGCCGGAACGTCGATAGCGCTACGGAGGCGATCAAGATCAGCCGTGCGACCCACGAACGGCCAACTCGCGACAGAAGGGGCGTCCACCCCCCGATAATGGCGGGTAGACGCCCCGACGTTCCACGACGGTCAGCCGAGCGTGGTGTGCCCGAGGGTCAGGAAGGTCCTGGCGTCTGCCTCGGTATCGCTCGCCGCAAGGGTGACCCGCTCCTCGCCGTTCTCCCACTGGGCCCCGGTTATCGTCGAGCCGCCACCGGTGGAGGTGCTCTCCCCCGAGATCTCCCAGTCTGCAAGCACGTCCTTGTAGCGGGCCAGGACATCTTCTGGGGTTTCATCGGTGATCCCGACGATCGTGACTAGACGTCCATCCGAGGCATCGATGGTCGTGCCCGACTGGATTTCGAGATCATCTGGCAGTTCTAGGAACTCCGGCCAGTCTTCGGGCACCTCTCCTGTCCCGAAGCTCGCCGAGCCCTCCTCGGTCTCGATCTCCACGGAGCCGTCACCGGCGGTGTCGATGTCGACGTTGCCTCCGATCTGTTCCTCGAGGATCTGTTCTGTCGCCTTCTCGCCTGCCTTCTCTGCCGCCGCACCGCATCCGGAGAGGATGAGGGCGACGACCGCAGCGGCGGCGGCTGCGACGTGTGATGTGGTTCGGTTCATTTGCGCTCCAGGGTTTGGTGTCAAAGGTCAGCCGCAGTCGACACCGATGCCATCGGGCAGCACAGGAACGACGGTGTATGAGGAAATGGCGAGGCGGTCGGCGGTCTTGCACAGCAAGGTTGCATCGGCCGCGGTCGTGTGGACCACCACCACGTTGTCGGTGAGGTACCCGTCTGCATCAGTGCCGATGAGCGCCAGGATCTGAGCGAGTTCTTGGGGGTCGGAGGGCTCGTAGCTGCTGCCTCCCGCTGCGTAGTCAGCGATAGTGGTTGCTCCATCGGCTGAGGGAACTTCGACGGTTGCGTCGGGCGTCTGGGCCTCCAGGGCCTCGGTGACGTCTTCACCCACCGCCGAACCGCCACCTGAGGTGTCTTTGGCATTGGTGGGAGCGTCGGAAGCTCGATCAGTGCTGTCACCGCAGGCACCGAGCGCGAGAACGCACACAGTGAAGAGTGCGAGGATCAGGGAAGTACGTCGTCTGTGGTGCATGTACCAATGGTCTGCTGGCTGACGAAGTTCGTCATGAGTAGCGCTGTGTTCAAGGTAGGTAGTCGACGTGGCACGCCTACCGCTGCTCGACTGACGCCTCATCGCCAAGCCTTGTCGGTACCCGCTCGCTCCAGTTCCCCGTTCAGCGACAAGGACCGGACCTATCCGCTCTGGTCCTTGGGAGTTGGCGATACCTCGTTGTTGCAGGTGGCCGATCCAGAGCTCGGAGAAGTGCGATTGAATACCGCCATGGTCCTTGCCCGAACGGTCATTCAAGTATCCCGCCGAGCCCACACCGGGCACCCCCGAGGGGCCTTTCCGTTAGCAGCGAAGGGTCACCTCTCGGTTGGCAAGCTTCTCGCCGTCTCGACCGTGTTGGCCGTGGCCATCGTCTCGGCGTCGGTCCCTCGGAGCGGTGCCGACGAGGCCTCGGAGGCCATCGTCGCCCACGGGCTCGCAACTCCTGGCCGACCTCTCGAGCTTCTTCCACTGCAGACCCTGGACCGTCGCATCGTCGACACTGCCGGACGAGACGTCCTCCTGCGAGGCGCCAACATCAACTCCCTTGGCGAGTACTGGCAGGGTGCGCCGACGGTGCCGGCCAACACCCCCGTGACCTCTGCGGACTGGGACGAGATGGCTGCCCGGGGCTTCTCGGTGGTGCGCCTCCTCATCACCTGGTCGCGCGTCGAGCCGACCAGAGGCACGATCGATCAGAACTACCTCGACGAGGTCGACCGCCACGTGCAGGAGGCGGCCAGCCGTGGCATCTACACCGTGATCGACATGCACCAAGACGCCTACTCCGCCTTCATCTACACCACAGACCCGGCCTCGTGTCCGGCCGGGACCAGCCCGGCCAAGGGCTGGGACGGTGCCCCGGCGTGGGCCACCCTCACCGAAGGTCTGTCGACCTGCCTGCGCAACGGTGACCGCAACAGCTCCCCCGCCGTGGAGGCCGCATGGAACAACTTCTATGACGATGTCGACGGGATCCGCACCAACTTCACCCAGGCATGGGCCGCGGTGGCGGCCCGCTTCGCCGGGCGCCCCGAAGTGGCGGGATACGACATCCTCAACGAACCCGAAGTGTCCCGACCCGCCGCGCAGCTTCAGCCTCTCTATGACGACCTCCTGGCCGACACCATCCGGGCCATCCGCTCCGCCGAGGCCACAGCTCCCTTCGATCACATCGTGTTCGTGGAGCCGGCGATACCCGCCGGTGACCAGTCCCGGGGTCTGGTGATACCGAGCCCCGCAGCCCTCGACGGTGACGTCTCGAACATTTCGGCCTCGGTCCACAACTACATGGAAGCGATCGGTGACCAGCTGACCCTCGAAGCGATGAACGACCTGATCGAGTCGCTCACCGCCAGCCTGGGTGTCCCCAACTGGGGAGGCGAGTACGGATTCTGGGACACGGCACCGACGACGCTGGCCAAGGCCCACCGCTACGCCGCCGACGAAGACGCCCACCTGTGGGGTGGGGCCTGGTGGCAGTGGCGCCAGTCCTGTGGCGACCCGCACTCGGTCCAGTGGTCCAACGGTGAGGTGGTGGTGCCCGACGGAGACTCGGTGCACCTCAACATCACGTCATGCCCCGACAACACCGACCTCGAACCCAACGACGCCTTCCTGGATGTGGTCGGCCGGGGCTACCCCCGAGCCGCTCCAGGTCGTCTGACCAGCGTCACCAGCGACATCGCTAGCGGACATCTCGTGGTTCGGGGCACGACCACCGACGCCGGAGACACCCTGGTGGTGTGGACCCCGACCACCGCCAACCCCGGCGACGGCATCAAGACCGAAGGTCTGATCGAGGTCACCCAATACCCGGTGCCGGGTGGTCGGATCATCACCGCGGTGGTCAGAGACCCTGGCGACTACCTGCTCGAACTCGGCCCCGGCATCGGCTCCGAGCCGACCCCCTCGGTTCCCGCCCCATCGACTCCATCCACCCCGTCGACTCCATCAACTCCCCCGTCCCCCACTCATCCGACCATCCCCGCCAACACCACCCCGACAACCCGCCCTGGCTCACACCAAACAGCACCGAGCGGCCAACCCCCTCACCCGGCACCAACGGCGCGACCGGCCCAACCTCGATCTGGGTCCCCCGACTACACCGGATGAGCGCACCGTCGCCTGCCATCGGGTTCTCACAGCCCCAGAACCGCGCGGATCCCGTTATCGATTGCGGCGACCAAAGGAAGCGGCAACTGCCCCACCTGCTTGCCGAGCCAGGACCGATCCACCAGTTCCAGGCCCAGCGGAATCGCGACCGAGTCCTTCGACAGCCCGGTCACCGCGGCATCTAGCAGGACGTTGCCCGCCAGATCAGCCCGGCCCACGTTGGAGGTCAACGGAACGACGTGGGTCTGCCACACATCGACGCCCAGTACATCGGGCGACGAGACGACGACACAGGGCCGCCGCTTGTCCAGATCGATCCAATAGACCCCGCCACGGATCACCACGGAGCGGTCCGCTCCATGCGTTCACCGGCAGCCACCGCGTCCTCACGATCTAGGCGCTCTCCGCCAGCCAGCACTGCGTCGGCCAGCAACTGCTGCCCGAAGCTCGACCCAGACTGGGCAGCATGTCGACGGAGCTGATCGGTTACCCACCGAGAGAAGGGCACGTCGAGGTTCTCGATGATCGGCACCACATCATCAGGAACACTGATCGTCTTGTTTGGCACGTACGTATCTTACGTATGCACCGACCTAACCCGCTGCTGTTCCCGAGGTCCCGGTCGTGGGCCCGCAGCCCAGGGACCGCCCAGTACGCGTCGGACGTATCCAACGCACCCACCACAGCAATAGGTGGGGATTTCAACCCATTGTGAGGAACGATGTCGATACTGGTGCCATGGCTGGCACTTCGTGCCGAGCACCGCATCGCGGACGCAGACCCGGACCTCAACGTGATCGTGCGACTCGTGCCCACCGACGCCTGGGACACCGCATCGGCGCTACGCCCTGCCCCGCTCGTCGTGTGCACCGTGGACGCCTACGCCTGCGCCGACCTCCGCTCCGCCCACGAAGCCCTCCAGGCCATAGGGGCCGAGCGTTGAACCAACCACGTCATCCCAACAGACTGTACGCCCGAACGACCCGATCCGAGGCAGAGGTAGACCTGACGGGCGCACACCCCGACGCGAGATCGGTGGACCTACGACAGTTCCTGAGCGAGACAGCTCAAGACCCAGTGACCATCTACATCACTTATCGGTTATTGTGAGGAGGTGGATACGGCAAGCATCCTCCGCAGCGTGCGAGCTAGTTCGGCCAGGTCTCAAGACGAACTGGCACGCGCTGCCGGCACTCTTCAGCCCGCGCTCGCCCGCCTGGAAAGTGCCAGAGGTGACGCAACCGTTGGACGCCTGAACCGCATCCTCGAACCCGTCGGAGCCCAGGTCGCGGCCCTGCCGACCCGACTGCCGACCCTCGCATCGTGGGCACAGGCATTCCGCACCTGGATTCAAGAGGATGACCTCCCAGCAGTCCGCTCTGGGTTCATCCAGGTCGCCGACGATCTCACCTCGGTCGACGGCGCGACGGCTGTCGGGCTGTGCCTGCTCGCACCCGCACCCACCGGCCACCCCGGCGTCGATGCCAGCCTGGCCGGGCTCGTCGAGTTCATCTTCACTCGCTCGAACTGGCCGGTACCGCTGTGGGTCGGGGACATCGCTCCCGCACCCGAGCCGTTCCACCTGGTCCCCAACCGCTCGATCCGCCACCACATCGAGGCATCCACCCCCGCTGTGTTCTCCGTGCGGAACGTGTTCGTGCCAGCCGAGTTCTTCGCGAGCGCCTGATGGGCAATACGGGCGGCGGCAGGGATACCAACGGTGACCGCACCAGTGGAGCATCGGCTGCTCGTCGGCGTCGCACGCGATCTGAGGCGAGCCCAGCCGAGCCGCTCACCAACTCCCGACCGCAACGCCTGAGCACAGCCCGGCAGGTTCAACTGCTGACCGACCTAATGGACAGGCTCGTCGCCACCAACCAAAAGGCCACGATCTACCTCATCGGTGGTGTCGCCGCCGGCATGGCCTACTACCCAGACGGCGTCGACCGCAGGACCTCCATCGACATCGACGCGATCTTTTCGCCCCATGACGTTGTGGCGAAGGTTGCCGCCGAGATCGCAGACGAACACGGACTTCGCCGAGATTGGTTCAACGACAAGGCTGGCGGATTCCTGCCTCCAAGCGGCAAGCCACAAGGCCTGCCGCTGATATCGGCCGGTGAAGTCGTCGTCCATGTGGCCCCGCCCGAGTTCTTGTTGGCCATGAAACTGCGAGCGTCACGCATGGGGCGAGACGACGAAGACATCGCCGTGCTGGTTCGTCGCTGCGGGATCAGTTCCATCGAGCAAGCCCAAGCGTTGGTCGACGACGTGCACCTCGGCGAAGAGGAGATCCCCCACCGCGGTCACTTGATTCTCAGCGCCGTGCTGGGCGAGTACGAGCTCACCCGCTCCGATCCGCAAATCGTCTTACCGCCGGTGCGGACCTCGAGCACCTAGGCGGGCGACCCACGATCCGAAACTCTGCAGCCCTTCGCGGATCGGAGCCTGCATCATTCAACTGCCGCCGGTGTTCTCGTCTATGTACTGGTGGGTCAAGTCGTTGGTGAGCACGGTGAACGAACCGGTGCCGATACCCAGATCACACACGATCTCAAGGTTGCGTTGGGCCATGTGGGCGGCCACGGCCACGGCGTCATGTTCGATGGTCACTCCCCCGTCGGCCACCGTCACCCCTCCGTAGGACACCGAGATCAACTCGGGCGAAAACTCGATGCCGGCACTTCCGAGCTCACTGGCCAAACGACCCCAGTAAGGGTCCTGCCCGAACCAGGAGCATTTACACAAAGCACTACGAGCGATCTGGCGGGCACCCGCCTCGGCATCAACGTCGCTGGCCGCGCCGGTCACGCTGAGGCGCACCACCTTGGTAGCACCCTCAGCATCACCAGCCATCTGGCCAGCCAGATCCGCACAAGCCAAGGCCACCGCGGCCGCCAAGTCCCCACCGTCGACCGGGCCTGCCGCCCCGCTGGCCAAGATGATCACGGTGTCGTTGGTGGAACGACACGCATCGGTCATCAACCGGTTGAAACTGGTGGACACCGCGTCTCGCAGGATCTGGCGAAGCTGACCGGGCTCGGCGGCAGCATCAGTGGTGAGCACCGCCAACATGGTGGCCATGTTCGGGGCCAACATGGCCGCCCCCTTGGCCATCCCTCCAACCACCGCCGCGCTGGCACCCACCGCCACCACCGTCTCTTTGCGATGGGTGTCAGTGGTGCGAATGGCCTCGGCGGCGTCCGTTCCGCCTTGAGGGTTGCGAGCCGCAACCAGCGCCGGCACCCCAGCCAGGATGGTGTCGATCGGCAACGGAATTCCGATCAGACCGGTCGAACAGACCAGAACCTCCTCGGGGACACAACCCACACCGGCAGCGGTCGCCGCGCACATGGCCCGCGCATCGTCCTGACCAGGGCTTCCGGTGGCGGCGTTGGCGTTGCCCGAGTTCAAGATCACCGCGGCGGCCCTTCCACCGGTGGCACCCAGATGGAGATCCGAGACCACCACCGGTGCCGCGGTCATCTTGTTGTCGGTGAACACGGCCGCGGCCGGAACCGCCACGCCGTCAACGGTGGCAACCAGCGAAAGGTCAAGGTCACCAGAGGCCTTGATGCCACAGGCAACACCCGAGGCCACGAATCCCTTGGCTGCAGTAACGCTCATGATTGCTCCTTGCTCGGCTGTCCACCCGGACAGGTCCAAATACGAGTGGGTTCAGAAGGAACCGGGCGCACCAGTCCCCGGTCGGACACGCGGCTGACACACCGCGAGGCCGAGCCCACGAGGGTCAGGGGTAGAGACCGACCACCGGCAGGCCCGTCATTTCGGGTAGACCCAAGGCCACATTGGCGGCCTGCACCGCTCCACCCGACGCCCCCTTGGTCAAGTTGTCCAGGGCAGCGATCGCAACCACCCAACCGGTGCGATCATCGGCACAACCGGTCACATGAACCGCATTGGAACCAAGGGTCGCCTTGGTGGAAGGGGGCTCATCGCACACCACCACAAACGGCTCGTGCTCATAGGCGGCCCGCAGCACCTCACGCACTGCCTCGGTAGTGACCGCGCCGGTGGGCCGGGCATAACAGGTGGCCAAGATCCCCCGGTTCATGGGAGCCAGGTGTGGCGTGAACAGAACCTGAACGTCTTCCCCAGCCACATGGGACAGGTTCTGCTCGATCTCGGGAGTGTGACGGTGGTCGAGCAACCCATAGGCAGTGAAGTCTTCATCCACCGTACAGAACGTGGTGTTGGGCTTGGGCGGACGCCCTGCCCCCGAAACCCCACTAGCCGCATCGACCACGATCCCGGTGGTCTCCACCAACCCGGCCTCCACCAAGGGGGCCAGCGCCAACGTCGCCGTGGTCACATAGCACCCCGGTGTAGCCACCAAACCAGACCCACCAAGCGCGGCCAACTCCTCACGGAACAGCTCAGGCAGGCCATAGACAGCGTGAGCCAACAACTCCGGAACGCTGTGCTCGGCGTGATACCAGCGCGGGTACAGCGCCGGATCCTTCAGCCGGAAATCGGCCCCGAGATCCACCACCAACCTCTCACCCGGCAACAGATCGGGCACGATCTCCTGCGATGTCCCGTGAGGCAGCCCGCAGAACACGACGTCCAGCCCACGCTCATCGGCCAGACCCCGGTGGTACGGCTCGAAACCAAGATCGGGATAAGCCGCTGCCAGCGAAGGGTAGAGCGCAGCCGCCGCCGTTCCGGCCTGGCTGTCACCCGTGGCAACTACGACGTCGATCTCGGGATGGGCGTGCAACAAACGCAACAACTCCGCCCCGGTGAACCCCGACGCCCCGACGATCCCTGCTCTCAACACCATCCGCCCACTCTATGCGAAGACATGCATGACTATGCAATCCGGTGCGGCCACGATGCGCCGCCCGGAACGCTCGGAGCTCATTTGACGCCGCCCAGATCAAGGCCGATCACCCGATGGCTTACGCGAACGCTTTCGCGGCGGCACTCACCGTCGCCATCAATGCCACCCTCTGGACAGGCGATCCCGAGCTCCTCGTCGACGGGTCGACATGGCAGTGGCGAGACCTCCGGCCCTGATCACACCCCCACGCGGCCGCAGAAATGGCTGAGGGCTCCGCACATGACTTCACTTCAGGCGTGGCAAGCTCGCCCTCAACGCTCCGGCGCGGCAATACCAGCGAGCACCGCGAGGGATGCCATGACCCTCTGCGCTGCATCCTCACGGTCATCCTCGACAACGAGTTCGGCGGCGATGAGGAACGCCGTCGCCTAGGAGAGACGGCTCATCACCACCCTTCGGTCACACACACGCCTCCACAGTCCCGGCCCTGGCCTGAGTCATCTCGGGAACCGGAACGGGTCGATCTGGGCGTCAGATTCGCCGCGGAGGTGGAGGCCGGGTTGGATCGGAGTTGGCCGTTATGCCACGCGTTTCGAACTGGTGGACGCCGTCGGGGATCCGGTGACCTTCGCTTTCAGTTGGGACACGAGCCAACGATCGACCCGACCCCTCATCATTTCGGCGTCCTGGGCGGCTCGATCCGCTCGATGGTCTTCACCCGGTCGATCGACTTGTCGAACGATGCGACGCTGCTGACGCCGGTGCTCTCTGCGCACGCGACCAGGTAGGCGTCGGCGAAGTCCAGCCGGTCGATCTCGTAGACCTCGATCGCTCGGAGGAGCAGTGCCGGGTCGACCGTGGCGATCGCGTCGAAGGCGATGAGCGACCGCATCGCCATCGCGACCTGCGGTCGAGGCACCTCGTAGTAGGACTCGAGCACGTAGACCGTCTCGGCGACGATCAGGTCGGGCAGGTACAGCTCGTCAGCCGAAGCCAGGTACGCCGTGGCACGTGCCGCCATCGCTGGCGGGTCACCCGTGAGGTGGCGGACGAGGATGTTGGTGTCGACGAACGCACTCACCGCCGCTTGGCCGAACGCGCCGAGCGGGTCTTGCGGATCACCTCGTCCCACGCGACATTGCGCTTCGCGGCGGGCACCGGAATCGCACCGGCGAGGGAGAGAAAGTCCGGCGTCCGAGCAAGTACCGCCCGGTTTCCCTCCACGTGGAAGACGACCTCGTCACCCTCCTCGAGGCCGAGGGCATCGCGCACCGCCTTCGGCACGGTCATCTGACCCTTCGACGTGAGCTTGGCAGCGACGTCCATGAGTCCTCCTTACCTTGGGATCGACGTAAGGATAGCGGCTCGTCCTGGACGGCATGACCGTAGGGTCGTGACCTTGCGACCTCCACATCGTGACGGCGCATCAAGTGCTGCATCGTTTTCGTGTTCACCACGACACCCTGCTTGCTCACGGGGTTGACCTCGGTCACAATTTGGACAATAGTCTGGACTTGTGTCCAGGTTGGCTGAGCAGACCGTCTCTCCCCGGCGTCACCTATCGGGGCGTCAAGCACGGACCGTCAGCCTGCTGCTCGATGCCGCGCTCACCGAGCTGACCGAGGTCGGCTACGACGCTCTCACCGTGAGGGGTGTCGCTCGACGTGCAGGCGTCGCCCCGGCCACGGCGTACACCTACTTCGGGTCCAAGGAACACCTTGTGGCCGAAGTGTTCTGGCGCCGATACTCCCGAGATCGCTCGACTGAGGATGCCGGTCACCACGACGGCATCACCACGCCTGGCTCCCCGGCGTCGCGGGCAGCATCGGTGCTGGGCGAGTTCGCCATGGTGGCCGACGAGCCCGAACTGGCGGCGGCCTGCACGGTGGCGCTGCTGGCCAACGACCCCGAGGTAAGAGATCTGCGGCTTCGGATCGGTACCGAGACCCATCGTCGCCTGGTCGAAGCGCTGGGTACCGATGCCGATCCGTTGGCCGTGCAAACCCTGCTGCTGGCCACCAGCGGTGCCCTGCTCCAAGCCGGGACCGGACATCTCGCCTACGACGCGGTACCAGCCCTGCTGGCCGACGTGGCCCGACTCGTCCTCACTTGACCGCCGTACCCCACCTGACCCCCTGCGCCGGAGAACCATGACCGTCACCAGCGAACCGCTCGTCTATGACCCGTACTCCTACGCCATCCACGAGGACCCGTACCCCACCTACCGTCGCATGCGAGACGAGTCTCCCGTCTACCGCAACGACGAACGAGGCTTCTGGGCGCTGTCTCGCTACGACGACGTCATGGCGGCCTTCCGGGATTCGGACCGCTTCTCCAGCGCCCAGGGTGTGTCCATCGATCCGGCGGCGTCGGGGCCCAACGCCCACCGCACCATGTCGTTCCTGGCCATGGACCCACCCCAGCACGGCCGTATGCGCGGCCTGGTGTCACGGGGGTTCACCCCCAGACGGGTGGCCGAGATTGAAGACGGGATCAGGGCCCTGACGATCAACCACCTGGAACCGGCACTGGAGTCCGGCACGTTCGACTTCGTGGCCGACCTAGCCGGCAAGGTGCCGATGGACGTGATCTCGGAGATGCTCGGGGTCCCGGAGTCGGACCGGGCCGAACTGCGACGTCTGTCAGACCTGCTGGTCCACCGCGAAGAAGGCGTGACCGACGTACCGCCGTCGGGCATCGAGGCGGCCCTGAGCCTCGTCGTCTACTACGCCGATTTGATCGCCGACCGGCGAGCCCGCCCCGGAGACGACCTGGTGTCGGCCCTGTGCGCGGCGGAGATCGAAGGCGATCGCCTCACCGACAACGAGATCACCAGCTTCTTGTTCCTCATGGTGGTGGCCGGAAACGAGACCACCACCAAGTTGTTGGCCCACGCCTGGTATTGGGGTTGGGTCCACCCCGACGAGCGGGCCAAACCGTTCGCCGACATCTCCCGGGTGGCGGACTGGGCCGAGGAGACGCTGCGCTACGACACCTCCAGCCAGATGCTGGCCCGAGTCACAACCCGCGACGTCGAGCTGCACGGCCAGGTGATCCCCGCCGGGGACCGGGTGCTGCTACTGGCCGGATCAGCGAACCGAGACGAGCGTTACTTCCCCGATCCCGACCGCTTCGACATCGACCGGGACAAGGACGGCATCGCCAGTTTCGGCGTCGGCCGCCACTTCTGCATGGGCGCCTCACTGGCCCGCCTCGAAACCAGGGTGGTGCTCGAAGAACTGGTCAAGCGGGTCTCCACCTACGACATCGATCCGGCCGGCACGCGGCGGGTCCACTCGGTCAACGTCCGTGGGTTCGAGTCGTTGCCCACCACGGTGGTCACCCGCTGATGCCCCGCTTCGACCCCCATCCCGAGCGCCGGCCCGCGGTGGTCACCGGTGCCTCCTCTGGCATCGGTGCCGCCACCGCCCGGGCCCTGGCCGCGGCGGGCCACCCGGTGGTCGTGGCGGCCCGACGAGCCGAACGCCTCCACGCCCTTGCCGAGGAGATCACCCACGAGGGAGGCGAGGCCAAGGCCCTCACCCTCGATCTGTCCGACCCCGACTCCATCGACGCCTTCGCCGACAAGGCCGACGTGCTCGGGCCACCGGACCTGTTGATCTGCAACGCCGGCGAGGTGGTGCCCATGACCGCCCTCGACGCCGACCCCGACGCCTTCGCCCAGTCGGTTCACGTCAACCTCCTCGGAGCGCAGCGTCTCGTCAGCCGCCTCGGACCCGACATGCGCACCCGAGGTCACGGCGACATCGTGTTCGTCACCTCCGACGTGGTCGTACGGCAGCGCACCCACATGGCCGCCTACGTCGCCGCCAAGTCCGGCCTGGAGGGCCTGGCCCGGGCCATGCAGATGGAACTGGAAGGTTCGGGCGTGCGGGTCGGGATGGTTCGCCCCGGCCCCGCCAGCACCGAGCAGGGCACCACCTGGAGCGAGGAGACCATCAACCGGGTCCTGCCGTTCTGGACGTTGTGGGGCCACCTGCGCCACCACGGCGCGCTCCTTCCCGACCATGTGGCCGCCGCCATCGTCGCCATGGTGTCGGCCCCCAAGGGAAGTCACCTGACCCTGATCGAGGTGCAACCCGAAGCACCAGTCACCCCGCAACGGAGCCTCCTGACATGACCGCCACCGATACCACCCCACTGCCCCTACCCGAACCACCTTGGGTGTCGGGCGGGACCGGCGACACCGGCCACCTCGACGAGTTGCGCACCGATCCCATCGCCCTGATGCAACGGGTGCGAGACGAATGCGGAGACGTCGGCCAGTTCCGCCTGGCCGACAAGGAGCTGGTGCTCCTGTCAGGTGCGGAGGCCAACGAGGTGTTCTTCCGGGCTTCAGACGACGAACTGGATCAGGCAGCCGCCTACCCGTTCATGAAGCCGGTGTTCGGCGAAGGCGTGGTGTTCGACGCCTCCCCCGAACGGCGCCGTGAACAGCTCCACAACATGGCTCTGCGCGACAAGTTCATGCGTGGCCATGCCGAGACCATCCAGCGCGAGGTGGACGAGATGGTCGCCCAGTGGGACGACCAAGGCCAGATCGACCTGCTCGACTGGTTCGCCGAGCTGACCATCTACACGTCGTCGTCGTGTCTGATCGGGCGCAAGTTCCGACTCGATCTGGACCGGCGCTTCGCCGAGCTTTACCACGACCTCGAACAAGGCACCGACGCCATCGCCTTCGTCGACCCCTACGCCGACATCCCCAGCTTCCGTGCCCGTGACGCCGCCCGCCTCGGGCTGGTCGAGCTGGTCCAGGACATCATGGACCGCCGGGCCGACGCCGGTCCCGTGGAGGGCGATGACCGTGATCTGCTCGACGTCTTGATCTCGCTCAAGGACGAGGAAGGCCAGCTCCGATTCGATGCCGACAGCATCACCGGCATGTTCATCTCGATGATGTTCGCCGGCCACCACACCACGTCGGGCACCGCGGCTTGGACCCTCATCGAGCTGTTGCGTCACCCCGAAGAGATGGCCGCGGTGGTGGCCGAACTGGACGAGCTCTACGCCGACGGGGCCGAGGTCAGCTACCAGGCGTTGCGGGAGATGCCACGCCTGGAGAGCGCGATCAAGGAGGCCCTGCGCCTCCATCCGCCGTTGATCTTGTTGATGCGGGTGGCCAGCGTCGACGTCGAGGTCGGCGGATACCGCATACCCGCCGGAAAGATGGTGGCGGCCAGTCCCGCCATCTCCAACCGGCTACCCGAAGCCTTCGGTGACCCCGAGGTGTTCCGACCCGGCCGCTACCTCGAGGACCCGGGCGCCGACCTGGCCAACCCGTGGAACTGGATCCCCTTCGGCGCTGGCCGCCACCGCTGCGTCGGGGCCGCCTTCGCCATGATGCAGCTCAAGGCCATCTTCTCGGTGCTGCTCAAGGACTGGACGTTCGAGGCCGCGCAACCCCTCGACAGCTACCACAACGACCACTCCAAGATGGTGGTGCAGTTGGCGCAGCCCTGCCTCGCCAACTTCCACCGTCGGGACTCCTCATCGTCGGAGGTACCGGCCGACCAGCACCACGAATTCGGCGTCCATGCCGATGACGCTCCCTCCACCCGCACCGAAGGTTGGCGCATCGTGGTCGACCGCGACCTGTGCCAAGGCCACGCCGTGTGCGAGAACGAAGCGCCCAGCCTGTTTGCGGTGTCCAAGAAGGGTGAGCTGACCATCCTCGACCAGCGGCCCCGCAATGACGCCCGGGAACGAGCCGAGGCCGCGGTCCGCTACTGCCCCACCCATGCCCTGTCCATCGTCGACGACGAGTGACGAACACCGGCACCACACCCGCCAACACCAGACCCACGCCCACCAACCCCCAACCCGACCAGGAGCTGAGAGCCAGATGACCGCCTACCCCCGTGCCGAGATGGAAGAGATGGTGGAGCGTTGGCTCCAAGCCAACCGTGACGCCGAAGCCGCCGGCAACTGGGAATCGATGGCCCTCATGTACCGCGAGGACGCCACCTACGGCTGGAACTACGGCGCCAAGGAGAACTTCATGGCCGTCGGTCGCGACGAGATCCGCGATGTAGCCCTCGGGTTGGAGATGGGTGGCCTCGATGGCTGGCAGTACCCCTACGAGCACATCCTCATCGACGAGAAGAAGGCAATGGTGGTCGGATTTTGGCGTCAGGTCGCCGATGCGAAGCGACCCGACGGCGGCACCTACGAGGTGGCCGGGATCGGGGGAAGCTGGTTCCTCTACGGCGGCGACTTCCAATGGGCGTGGCAGCGGGACTGGTTCGACTTCGGCAACGCGGCATCGCTGTTCATGGAGATGATGACCGACGGCACCCTCTCCGACGGGATGACCGCCCGGATGGAACGCTCGCTTCGGCCCGGACAACTTCCCGGCCACTACAAGCTGGCCGACACCCCGGTCGGCCTGTGGGAGATGCCGTCGTGAGCGACCTGCGCGACGGTCTCGACCGCAACCTCATCGACGGCCGCCTGGTTGCCTCGTCGAACGGCGCAACCTTCGAGACGCTCAACCCCGCTACCGAGGACGTGCTCGGTGTGGCTGCCGATGCCACCGTCGCCGACGTGGACGCTGCCATCGCCGCCGCCCGGCGAGCCTTCGACGACGACGTCGAGGGGTGGACCACCGACGTTGCCTTCAGGGCCCGCTGCCTGCGACAGCTCAAAGAAGCGATGCTCAACCACAGCGAAGAACTGCGGGAGCTGACCATCGCCGAGGTTGGCGCACCTCGCTTCCTGACCACCCTGGCCCAGCTCGACTCACCGGTCGAAGACCTCGGCTACATCGCCGATCTGGCCGAGAACTACGAGGGCTGGAGCCAGGACCTGGGTGTGGCCAGCCCCGCCGGGGTTCCCAGCCACCGCTGGGTACTGCGCGAACCCGCCGGGGTCGTCGGTGCCGTCACGCCCTGGAACTTCCCCCACCAGATCAACCTGGCCAAGGTCGGCCCGGCCTTGGCCGCCGGCTGCACCGTGATCCTCAAGCCGGCGCCCGACACGCCCTGGGCGGCCGCCGCGTTGGCCCACCTGGCCGCCACCGAGACCGACATCCCGCCTGGCGTTCTCAACGTGGTCAACTCGTCGGACCACGCCCTGGGCGCCATGTTGTCGTCTGACCCCCGCGTCGACCTGGTCTCCTTCACCGGCTCCACAGCTACCGGCCGCAAGGTCATGGCCGCGGCCTCCGAGACCCTGAAGCGGGTGTTCCTCGAGTTGGGTGGCAAGTCGGCGTTCATCATCCTCGACGATGCCGACATCGCATCGGCAGCCAGCCTCGCCGCCTTCACCGCCTGCACCCACGCCGGGCAGGGCTGTGCCATCACCACCAGACTCCTGGTGCCTCGGGCCCGCCATGACGAGGTAGTGGAGGCGGCGGCCGCCACCATGGCCGCGTTGGGGGCCGGAGACCCGAACGACCCCGGCACCATCTGCGGGCCACTGATCTCGGCCCGCCAACGCGACCGAGTCGAGGACTACCTGCGACTGGCCCAGGACGAAGGCGGAACGTTCGCGGTCGGTGGCGGTCGACCGGCTGGCCGAGACCGAGGGTTCTTCGTCGAGCCGACTCTGATCACCGGGCTCGACAACACCGCCCGCGTGGCCCGTGAGGAGATCTTCGGCCCGGTGCTCACCGTCATCAGCCACGACGGCGACGACGACGCAGTGCGCATCGCCAACGACTCGCCCTACGGCCTCTCGGGAGCGGTCCACAGCGCCGACATCGACCGGGCCTGGGCGGTGGCCCGTCGGGTCCGAACCGGGACCATGAGCGTGAACGGCGGCGTCTGGTACGGCGGCGACGTTCCCTTCGGAGGCTACAAGGCCTCGGGCATCGGACGGGAGATGGGTGTGGCCGGGTTCGAGGAGTACCTCGAAACCAAGTCCGTCGCCACCCCGGCCTGAGCCCAACGCCAGATCCACCGAACCCCAACAGCCGCTAGCGGCTAGCCGCAACCCGCTAGCCAAGTGACACCATCTACCAACGAAGCGAAACGAGACCAGACATGAACAGGTTCGACGGGAAGGTGGCGATCGTCACCGGTGCCGCCGGAGGAATCGGTGAGGCCTACGCCCGAGCGCTGGCCGCCGAGGGAGCATCGGTGGTGGTCGCCGACCTCGACGAGGACAAGGGCCGAGCCACCGCCGCCGACATCACTGCGGCCGGTGGTGGAACCGCCGAGTTCGTGAAGGTCGACGTCGGCGACGAGGCGTCCACCCTGGCCCTGGCCTCGGCCACCGTCGACCGGTTCGGCGGCATCGACTTGTTGGTCAACAACGCCGCCATCTACGGCACCATGCAGTTCGACCTGCTCATCAGCGTGGACTGGGACTACTACCAGCGGTTCATGGGCGTGAACATGAACGGTGCCCTGCTGTGCACCCGCGCCTGTTATCCCCACATGGCCCAGCGAGGAGGCGGTGCCATCGTCAACCAGTCCTCCACCGCGGCCTGGCTCTACTCGGGGTTCTACGGGCTGGCCAAGGTCGGTGTGAACGGCCTCACCCAACAACTCGCCCACGAACTGGGCGGTCAGGGGATCCGGGTGAACGCCATCGCCCCCGGCCCGACCGACACCGAGGCCACCCGGAACCAGGTCGGTGAGGGCATGATCAAGAGCCTGGTCAAGGACCTGGCCATCAAACGCCCCGGCACCCCCGGCGACATGGTGGGGGCCTGCCTGTTCTTGCTGTCAGACGACGCCGCTTGGGTCACCGGCCAGATCCTGGCCGTGGACGGCGGCCAGATCTTCCGCTCATGACCACCGGACAGCCGCCGGTCGGATTCATCGGGCTGGGCCAGATCGGCGGCCCCATGGCCCGTCGGCTGAGCGACTGGCCGGGCGGACTCACCGTGTACGACGTGGTGCCCGAGGCAACCGAGCGATTCGCCCGCAAGGGTGCCACCGTCGCCTCCAGTCCCGCCGCCCTCGCTGAGCACGCCCTGGTCATATCGGTGATGGTCAGAGACGACGCCCAGGTACATGACGTCATGTGCGGACCCGACGGCATATTGTCCACGGCAAGAGCGGGCACCGTCGTCGTCATCCACTCCACCGTGGAAGCCGACACCCCGGCCCGTCTGGCCGAGATCGCGACGGCCCAGCGGGTCCACGTAGTCGACGCTCCCGTCAGCGGAGGAGCCATCGGGGCCCACGACGGCACCCTGGCGCTGATGGTGGGGGGAAGCGACGAAGCCGTGGCCCTGGCCCGCGGTCCGTTGGAGCGCCTCGGCACCCTCGTCGCCCACCTCGGTCCGGTCGGGGCCGGGACCCGGGCCAAGCTGGCCCGCAACCTGATCACCTTCGCCTCCTTCGCCGCGGTGGGCGAAGCCTCCCGGCTGGCCGAGGCCGCTGGGGTCGACCTGGCCTTGCTGGGCGAGGTGGTACGACACTCCGACCGGATCACGGGCGGCCCCGGGTCGGTCATGTTGCGCCCCACCGCCGCTCCCCTCTCCCCCGACGACGGGCTACACGACATCTTCGTGCACACGTGTGGTCTGGGTGAGAAGGATCTAGGCCTGGCCATCGACCTGGGTGAGAGCCTGGGCTTGGACATGGCCGTCGCCCATCTGGCCGTCGAGCGCCTGGCCAGCGCGCTCGGTATAGAACACCCGCCCTCTGTCTCCGACCGAGATCCGGACCCCGAGGTAGACCGATGACCACTGAGGAAGCACGCCAGCGCGGCAAGGACCAGATGCGCCAGGTGTACGGCTGGGACATCGAGCCCGACAAGCCGTTTGAAGTGGCCACGGTGGACCACCTGTTCGGTGAGGTATGGGCCCAAGGCGACCTGTCGGTGCGCGACCGCCGCCTAGTGCTGATCGGGATGGCAGCCGGCAGTGGCCTGGAGGACGTGGCCGGGCTCCAGATGGACGCCGCCCTGAAGCTAGGTGAGCTCGATGCCGACGACCTGCGGACACTGGTGGTCTTCCTGGCCCACTACGCCGGTTGGCCCCGGGCCGCGCGTCTGAACACCGAGGTGGAGAAGATCATCTCCCGCCACGAGAAGACCCCGTGACCGATTCAACCTCGACCACCGCTGGAGAGGGGGCTATCGACCCCTACCGCGGGCGAAGCCACCGCGACCTGGCGCTGTTGGTCCGTGAGCTCTTGTTGTGTGGCCACATGATCGACCGCTCGGGGATGCCCCATCTCATCGAGCGCTACGGCCGAGACGGGATGGCCGAGATCGCCATCGCCGAGTGGATGGGGGCCAGTCCCATCTACAGCCGTCGCATGCAGACCCTCTTGGACTTCGAGTCCCCATCGGTGGCCACCATCTGCAAGAACATCCAACTCGACATCGGCGGGCCGCTCGAGTTCTTGGACTTCCGCTTCACCATCCACGACGACGACCACGCCGAGTTCCATCTCGACCACTGCGGGGCCCTCATGGACGTGGAACCGATGGGCGAGGACTACGTACACACCATGTGCCACACCATCGAAGACCCGACCTTCGATGCCACCGCCGCGGCCACCAACCCTCGGGCCCGGATACGACCGATCCACCGACCTCCCCGTACACCCGCCGATCGCCACCCCCACTGTGCCTGGACCATCACCGTCGAAGCCGACGCGGAACCGCTCCCATTTCCCGGCGACGCCGAGCGGGTCGCCGACTCCGAAGTGGCCCGCCTGCCCCTGGCGGCACGGCCGGCCGACCTGTCCGATGACGACGGGGCCAACGACTACCGGGGCCCGATGGACCCCGACCTGGCACTGTCCCGGTTCTCCTCGGCCACCCTGGCCGCCATCGCCGACGAAGTCGCCCTCCAGGGGCACCTCCTGTCGCGGGCGTTCCTCTTGCCGGTGACCGACCGCTCCGGTGGAGCCGAGGCAGTGGTCGTGGGGGGCAAGCAGGTCTGTGGCGTGGCCGGACTGGCCGCCAAGAGGCTGGCCGCCCTGCTCGACGCCGAGCCCGACCTGGCCGGCGTAGCCGAGATCCTGGCCGTACATCCGGTGTTCCTGCCCCGGGCCTACGTCGACCTCCGCATGTCCGACCCCGGATCAGAACTGCTGGTGTCGATCGCCCCGTGCCCTGCCCTCGGGGAGGCCGACGGCCTGAGCTGGCCCCAGATCATGGTCGAACACGACGACCGTGCCCTGTCGGCCATCATCCACGCCGTGACCCCTCGGGCCCGGGTGCAGCGAGTCACCCCGCTTCCCGACACCGTCGCCACGTGGCAGATCACGCTCGACCCCGTCGCCGACCCTGCCCCCCAGTTCGACGAGGTGACCCTCACCGAGTACTCCACCGGTGCGGCGTTCAATTTCCAACGCCCAGCCTGACCCAGAGCCCAACCAACGGCGGCATCGCCCGGCTTACCCCTAGGTGATCGCCCATTACGGTGACCACCTACCAATGGACGACAGATCGGCATCCCTCTTGCGGTGGTTTGGCGGAGTCCTCGCATCTCCGCGATACGTCCATGCCCTAGGCGTCATGGCGACCCTGGTAGCTGTCGCATCCCGCTACGCCGCCTATCCCGGAGGCTCAGCCAACCGCGACGAGTCGGTGTACCAGTGGCAGACCGAACTGCTCGCCAAGCGCCGGCTGTCGATGAGCGACTTCGGCTTCGGCGAGATACTTCAGCCCTGGCTCACCGGACGCCACAACGGCGAGATCTTCTCCCAGTACCCGCCGGGCTGGCCGTTGGTGATGTCGGTGGGACGACTGGTCGGGTGGCCGGAACTCACCCTGATCATCGCATCCATCGTGGCGATCCTCGGGACCTATGCCCTTGCCCTGGAGATCACCCGTGAACGTCGAGTCGCCGGACTCAGCGCGACCCTGTTGGTGCTGTCACCGATCGTGGCCATCCACAGTGGAGTGTTCCTCACCTACCTTTTCGCCTCCGGTGTCGGCGCCATCTTCACCACCTGTGTGCTGGCCGGCGTGCGGCTGGCATCGCGCCGCTGGCTCCTCGGCACCGGAGCCTGCCTTGGGATCCTGATCCTGACCCGTCCGTTCGACGCCGTCCTTTGGGCGGTCGCTGTCCTCGGATACGTGGTGGTGACCGAACGGCGCCAGCTTCGAGAACTCCAACGCCTTGCACCGACCCTGATCGTCGCGACGTTGCCGTTCGTGTTGGGCCAACTCGCTTTCAACAACCACCTCACCGGAAGCCCGCTCAGTTTTCCGATCTCCGTGGCAGACCCACTCGACGCCTTCGGATTCGGTGAACGCCGGATGATGCCTGGAATCGAGACCACCACCTACG
>WBZX01000398.1_pt2 | contig 28841 bp, 25 predicted proteins | sample 5204211 | NCBI WGS metagenome assembly WBZX01 (sample SAMN12344362, study PRJNA552823) | activated sludge metagenome | biome: Activated sludge suspended growth; feature: Nitrification reactor; material: Wastewater; isolation source: activated sludge from nitrification reactor of wastewater... | reverse complement strand
CACTACTGTCCGGTCGTTTGAATGATCAACGCGCGCAAGCCCTTTTCTGACGTGGTTTTCCGGCCGATGGGCGATTCCGGCGATTTGAAATCAGAATTGGCCAGTTTGCCGTATCGTCGCCTGCTTTGCAGGCAGACGAGGCACGCCCATGAATCACGGCAGAACAGTTTTTTCGCAGTTGTTGGAATTCGTTCCATTCAGCCACTTCGAACATCTGGTCGATGTCTATCAGGCGAACAAGGGGGTGACGACCTTCTCGGCCTGGAGTCACTTCATCTGCCTGGCCTACGCACAACTGACCCGGCGTTCCGGCCTGCGCGACCTGGTTGCTTGTCTGAACGCCCAGCGTTCGAAGCTCTACCACATCGGTATTCGCAGCGCGGTGTCGCGCTCAACCCTGGCCGATGCCGCCGAGCGGCGGGATTACCGACTGTTCGAAGCGCTGGGTCAGCGTCTGATCGTGATCGCCCTGGCGCTGTATGGCGACGAGGACATTGGCCTGGGGCTGAAGGGACCGGTCTTCGCCATGGACTCGACCACCATCGATCTGTGCCTGTCGCTGTTCCCTTGGGCGCACTTCCGGCAGACCAAGGCCGCCGTCAAGGCTCATGTGGTCATGGACTTGCGCGGTGCAATCCCCGTGTTCATCAGCATTACGACCGGCAAGGTTCACGATGTGCGCTTGCTGGACACGATCAGCCTGCCGCCCGGCTCGATTCTGGTGATCGACCGGGGTTATCTGGATTTCGCCCGGCTGTATGCCTTGCACCAGCAGAAGATAGGCTTCGTCATCCGAGCCAAGGACAACCTGCGCTTCACTTGGATTGCATCCCGCCCCGTGGATGCCACGACAGGCCTGCGTGCCGATCAGACCATCCTGCTGGCCACACCAAAGTCGAAAGCCGGCTTCCCGGAACATCTGCGTCGGGTGTCGTTTCGCGACCCGGAGACTGGCAAGCACCTGGTGTTCCTCACCAATCTGTTCGAACCTCCGGCACTGACGATCGCCACCATCTACAAGAACCGCTGGCAGATCGAGCTGTTCTTCAAGTGGCTCAAGCAGAACCTGGCCGTCAAGCACTTCTTCGGCAATTCGATCAACGCCGTCAAGGCGCAGATCTGGATCGCCGTGTGCGCATACCTGCTGGTGCTCATTGCCATCAAGCATCATCGCCTGCCTGTCTCGCCACAGATTTTTCTGCATCTCGTCGAAACCAATATTTTCGAGAAAATCACGTTGGATCAACTGGTTGCATACGCCGTACTGAACGAGGAAAATCACCCCGTCGGCAACCAATTGATTCTTTTATGAAATCGACCGGACAGTAGTGATCCCGGATTCAGAATTCCAGCTTTTTTTCCAGCTTTAGTAAGTCTGCAACCTCGCTGGCAAGCAGAGGTTTGCTGAAGAAGTAGCCTTGCAACTCGTCGCAATTGTGGTTGCGCAAAAAGCGCAGCTCTTCCGGAGTTTCTACGCCTTCGGCGAGTACCTTGAGTCCCATGCTGTGGCCAAGATGAATTACGGCGCGGGCGATGGCTGAACTGTCCTGATCCGCCGCAACGTCATGCACGAAGCTACGATCGATTTTCAGGCGATCGATCGGAAAACGCTTGAGGTAGGCGAGAGATGAGAATCCGGTACCAAAGTCGTCGACGGCTAGGCTAATGCCTAGCGCCTTCAGGTTGCCCAGAGTGATGATGAACAACTCTGCGTTGTGCATAATCAGGCTTTCGGTCAGTTCAAGTTCGAGTAAGTCCGCTGGTAATCCAGTATCTGCCAGGATTTTTTCGATAGATTGAACCAAGTCCTTTTTTACGAACTGTCGCGCCGATAGATTGACTGACATGGTGATTGGCGGCAGACCTGCATCCAGCCAGAGCCTGGCCTGGATGCAGGCTGTGCGGAGTGCCCATTCACCAATCGGGGCGATCAGCCCGCACTCTTCTGCGATCGGGATGAAGTCTGCAGGAGAAATCATCCCCAAGCGCGGATGTTTCCAGCGGATCAGGGCCTCGACCCCGATGACTTTTCCTGAGATCAAAGATGCGCGAGGTTGGTAGCACAAGTGAAATTCGTTGTTTTCAAGCGCAAGCCGAAGATCGCCACTGAGTTCCAGTCTTGCGGTGGCCTGGGTTTCCATGTCTGGTGTGTAGGCCTGAAAGTTGTTTCTACCAGCCTCTTTTGCATGATACATGGCGGCATCGGCATTCTTGAGCAAGACTTCCCCTGTTTCGCCATCTGTGGGAAAAACGCTGTAGCCGATACTGCATGAAACATAGAAATCTCTATCTTCCAGTCTGCAAGGAAGGGACACCTCGTTCAAGATGCGCTGCATCGTAGTATTAATGGTCTCGTTGTCATTCTGATCGAATAGGATCAATACAAATTCATCCCCGGACAAGCGGGCGGCTGTGTCGCTGGTGCGCACCGCCGCCCGGAGCCTGTCTGCAACCGTGGTGAGCAAGCGGTCACCTGCACTATGTCCCAAACTGTCGTTGACGAGCTTGAAGTTATCCAGATCGATAAATGCTACGACCATTGCTCTTTGGTAGCGACGAGCGTAAGCGACAGCTTGCTTGAGTCGATCATGCAAAAGATTGCGATTCGGCAGGCCGGTCAATGTGTCAAAGTTGGCCTGATGCTCAAGTTCTTCCTGATAACGGCGGGATTCGGTAATGTCGTTCTGGATGCCGATGTAGTGCGTAATTTCGCCGTTGTCGTTGCGAACGGGGGCGATGTGCAGATCGTTCCAAAATAGTTCGCCTGATTTGCGGTAGTTACGCAAGGTGGCTCGACCTTCGCGATTCTCACGCAATGCCATGCGAATGGCATCTAAATCTGGCTGCTCAACATCCGTGCCTTGTAAGAAGCGGCAGTTTTTCCCCAGGACCTCGTTGGAACTGTAGCCGGTAATGCGTTCAAAAGCCGGGTTGACATAGACGACAGGTTGGTTGAGGTCGGTGTTGTCGGTGATGATGATTGCATTGACGCTGGCCTCTATCGCCAAGTCGCGTAGCCGCAGTTGCTGCTGCGCGCGCCGGGCGGCTTCCAGCTTCTCCTTGATCAAGAGGTAAAGTAGCCAGCTGGTCGCAATAATTACCAGTAATCCGCTGACAATCGCGATCCAGGCAACCTTGTGAGGCTCGACCAGCCCTAGGAAAATTGCCGGGATGTCGCTGGTCAGTATGGTCCAGAAACTGCCGATTGAGGCGTAAACAAGGGCTATTTTTCGGGCTTGGCGTTGCTCCAGAACAAATTGCGGGTGAGCCATTTTTTTTAGTCGCGGAGGCAGAGTTGACGTTAATCTAACATCAGCTAATGTGTTTAACAAATACCTTGGAACGGCGCTGGTAGTTGTAAAGTCTTTGGCGCTCATTCGGCAGCGACTTGACATCGGCTTCTACAAATCCGTGCTCGACAAACCAGTGCGCGGTATGCGTCGTCAGTACAAACAGTTTTTTAATGCACTGCTTGTTAGCCTCTTCTTCGCAGTAGCTTAATAACCGGTCGCCGCGACCTCCGCCGCGAAATGAAGGGTGTATCGCCACGCAGGCTAGTTCCGCCATGTGCTCTTTCATAAATGGGTAAAGCGCTGCGCAGCCGATAATCCGGCCATCATGCTCCATGACGCGGAAGTGGTCGATTTCCATTTCAAGTCGTTCGCGCCCGCGCCTAACCAGAATGCCTTCTGTCTCTAGGGGCTCGATGAGTTGCAGGATGCTGCCGACATCGCCAATTTCTGCTCCGCGCAGATTTTCCAGTGGCATTTCGGTAATCATCGTGCCGATACCGTCGTAGGTAAACAGTTCCTGGAGAATAGCGCCGTCGGTGTTCCGGCAGATCAGGTGCGTGCGGGCGACGCCATGTTCGCAGGCTTTGATCGCAGCTGGCAGATAGTAGCGGACATCCTCCGTAATGTTGACGGCATCTTCATTCTGCGTGTGACGCAATAAATTTTTCGCCTTTCCTACCGTCATTTCGCGCAGGAGCTCGCCGCGAATGTTGTGTACGCCGCCGGTATCCATCAGGAAAATCAATTTGTCTGCATCCAGTGCAATGGCCGCATTTACTGCGACATCTTCCAGCGACAGATTGAAAGCCTCTCCTGTCGGTGAGTAGCCTAGTGGTGAAAGCAGGACGAGTTCGCCGGCATCCAGGCGCTTCTGGATGCCAATGGCGTCGACTTTTCGGACTTCACCGGTGTGCTGCAGATCGACTCCATCGCGGATGCCGAGCGGGCGGGCGGTGACAAAATTGCCACTTGCCACCCGAATATCCGACCCCGCCATTGGCGAGTTGATCAGTCCCATGGATAGCAAGGCTTCGATTTCGACGCGAATCGCCCCGTTGGCTTCCTTGACGGCTTCCATGGCGTTGTCGTCGGTGACGCGTAGGCCATTTACCAGGAGGGTCTGAATTTTAGCCCGCTTCAGCCTGGATTCGATTTGCGGTCTTGCGCCGTGAACGAGGACCAGCCTCACCTCAAGACTGGCGAGTAAGTTAAGATCATGCGAGAGCGCGACAAACTGGCCTTCATTCACCACCTCTCCTCCAAATGCGATGACGAAAGTCCTTCCACCAAAGGCGTGGATATAAGGGGCAACGGAACGAAACCAGCGGACGAATTCCTGCGGTTGTTGAAGGCTAATCTGCAACCGGGTTTGCGGGGGGGCGATGGAGGCTTCGGCCTGGGTGTAGAGTAGTGCCGGAGTGCAGTCTAGTGCGGCACTAAGTCTGCGCAGCATGGCTTCGGAAAGCCCCTGAGCCCCTCGTTCGATGCGTGAAAGATTGCCGGTGTCTCCATCGATGCGGCTGGCAAGATCCTGTAAAGTCATGCCGAGCAGTTTGCGGCGCTTGCGAATAGCTTGGCCAAGGGACATGGCTCTACCTTCTGGATTTGTGAGTGCAAAGGTATTTTATGAATAATCTGCGTAACAAGCAAATTATTGGGTTGGTTTCTGGGGGTGTGGCGCGCCCGAGACGATTCGAACGTCCGACCCCTGCCTTCGGAGGGCAGTACTCTATCCAGCTGAGCTACGGGCGCGTGGAGGCGAATTATACCGAATAGTTGGTGGCTGTGCTTGTAAGCGGTAGCGAGGACGTTATAATTTAACACCTAGACTAAATTGGGAGTTGTCATGAGTGAGCATCACGGAAAGCCGCCAACTTCTGTTGGTGAGTTTATTGTAGCGTTGTTGGGTAGTTTGATTGCTCCCGCATTGGTGATTTTTCTGTTGGTTAAGCTGGTGCTTGGCATTCAGTCGACGCATAAGGATGATACTGATCCCGCAATTGCCAATGCAGTGATCGCCAAGCGTATTCAGCCTGTTGGGGAGGTGTCGCTCAATGACGCTGCCGCGCCCCAGGCAGCAAAATCAGGTGAACAGGTTGTTAATGAGAGTTGTATTGCTTGTCACGGTACTGGCGCACTTGGATCTCCGAAAATTGGTGATGCTGGCGCTTGGGGCCCTCGCAATGCTCAGGGCTATGAAACTTTGGTGAAGCATGCGATTGAAGGCATACGTGCAATGCCCGCGCGTGGTGGTAACGGTGGATTGTCGGATATGGATGTGGCTGGTGCAGTTGCGTATATGGCGAATAAGGCGGGAGCCAATTTTAAGGCACCGGTAGCAGAAGCAGCCCCAGCAGTTCCTGCTGCCAAATAGTAAAGCTGTCCCCGGCTGCAATAGCCGGGGCTTTCGCTTTTGCGATTATGGCTATTTACGCTATTGGCGACCTTCAGGGATGTTTTTACTCCTTTCGCAACCTTCTCGCCAAGTTCAATTTTGACCCAGCACAGGATCAGCTTTGGCTGGTTGGCGACCTCGTTAATCGTGGCCCCGGTTCTCTGCAGGTACTGCGATGGCTGCGTGAGCATACCGACAACGTTACGACGGTGCTGGGCAACCATGACTTGCATGCACTTGCGGTCTATGAGGGGCTGGTTGAGCCGCACCGCAACGACACTCTGTGCGAGCTATTTACCGCGCCTGATCGCGATTTGTTGATGGATTGGTTGCGACTGCAACCTTTGGCGCATGCCGAGAGTGGCTATCTGATGGTGCATGCCGGACTGTTGCCTCAATGGGATGCAGCTCAGGCAAGGATGCTGGCGAATGAAGTGGAAATGGTGTTGCGCGGGCCTGACTATCGGCATTTTCTTTCACAAATGTATGGCAACTTGCCGGATGTCTGGGATGACACGTTGGTTGGGGTCGGGCGGCTACGGCTTATTACTAACGCGCTGACGCGGATGCGTGTCTGTACGACAGAAGGGCGCATGGAATTTAAATTCAAGGGAGAAACCAAGGATATCCCAAGTGGCTATTTTCCATGGTTTGAGGTCAAATCAAGAAAGAGTGCCAAGGATAGTCTGATCGTCGGGCATTGGTCTGCGCTTGGCCTGATTGTGCGCAAGCGATTTGTCGCGCTTGATAGCGGCTGCCTGTGGGGCGGCAAACTCAGTGCGATCAGGCTGGATGATCGGAAATTGTTCCAGGTGCCCCGCGCACCGGAAGACGCGCCGCGGAAGCGATAATTGCCTCGGTGCGCCTTGCCAGCTCGCGTCGGTCAAGGCCTTCTGTGGGGATAGGGGCCGAAAAATCAAGATGCAGGTGAATTTGCGGCTGGGATAGTATGACCGCCATTGACTCTGCCAGACTGGTTTCTCCGGCATAGGCAATAGCTGTATTAATCGCCCCGTCAGGGAGCTGATAACGCAATGCAATGGGCCAAACCCACGAGCCCGCATCGACAGCGCTTTGTAGCAAGCTGCTCTTGAACGGGTAAATGTGGGTGCCATCGCTTGTCGTGCCCTCGGGAAAGACGCATAGGCAGTACCCTTCGCGTAGCGCAGAGGCGCCAATTCCTGAAACTCGGGAAGTGTCGATGCGGCGCGCTCGCTCGATGAAAATAACTCCCGCTTGTTCGGATAGCCAGCCGATGACGGGCCACTGGCGGACTTCGGATTTTGCGACGAAACGGACTGTGCGTACGGTGTTGATGGCCCAGACGTCGAGCCAGGAGACATGGTTGGCGACGAAGAGTGCTGCCGGGCTCTCATGAGTCGGAATGGTGCCGGAGATCGTCAGCCTGACGTTAAGGATCTGGAGAATATGGGCTGACCAGCGGCTGATCAACAGCTCTCGTCGCGGGTCATGTAGTCGGGGCAGTACCAAGGCGGCGAGCGCTACACCGTATGTCAGGTGTAGCGCCAGTCGGGAAAAGCGCCAACTGCGACGCAGGAGATTAATGGCTGACCCGCGTTACGCCGCCGCCTTCCAGTACTCGCACGCGATCACCGGGATGAAACTGCTCATCAGCTTCCTGCACAATGGCTAGCATGGTACCGTTGTCGAGCTTGACCGTGAGTTCCAGGCCATCTTTGCCAGTGGCCTTTTCTTCAATGGCCGAACCTGCCAGGCCACCAGCCACGGCGCCGATGACGGTGGTTAGAATCTTGCCTTTGCCACCGCCCATCGTGCTGCCGGCGACACCGCCGACTACGGCGCCTGTGCCCATGCCAACGCCGCTGCTGGTGCCTTCGATTCTAACGTTGCGTATGCTTTCGATCACGCCCATCTTGACGGTTTGGGCCTGGCGTGTTTGTTCACGTGAATAAGTGCCGCCAGAGTTGCTGCTTGCACACCCCGCAAGCAAGGCGGCCAGCACCAGGGCAATGTATCCGGTTTTAAGTTTCATTGATGGCTCTCCTTAATTTAGCTCAATCTTTGTGCCAAATGCTTTGTGATAGCGAGTGGCGATATCAGTGCGCGAAGGTTTGTGATTCTGACCTCCGCGACTGGCAATCTTGATGGCCCCCATCACTGCTGCAAGCTGGCCTGTTTGCTGCCAATCCCAGCCTTTTGCCAGCCCGTACAGCAAGCCAGCCCGGTAGGCATCACCGCAACCCGTTGGGTCAATGACATCATCAGCCTCAACGCAGGGAATCTCCAAGCGTTGGCCCTCGGTATAAATTACTGATCCCTTTGCGCCAAGCGTCACAACCAATGCTTTGACCTGCTTTGACAAAGCATCAAGAGTCAGACCGGTTTTTTCTTGCGTCAGTTGCGCTTCGTAATCGTTGAGCGCCATGTAATCTGCTTGTTCGATGAACTGGAGTAGCTCGGTACCGGAGAACATCGGCAAGCCTTGGCCGGGGTCGAACAGGAAGGGAATCCCTGCATCACGAAATTCCTTGGCATGCTGGAACATGCCATCGCGACCATCCGGCGCAATGATGCCCAGCTTTGTGTCGGGGGCGGCCGTTACCGTGTTTTCATGTGAGAAGTTCATCGCTCCAGGGTGAAAGGCCGTAATCTGGTTGTCGTCTGTATCGGTCGTGATGAAGGCTTGTGCGGTATAGCTGCCACTGACACGCCTGATATGCGCCATGTCGATGCCATTTTCATTCAGCCAGTTTGCGTAAGAGACAAAATCGTCGCCGACGGTTGCCATGATGAGCGGCTTGCCGCCCAGAAGATTAAGGTTGTAGGCAATATTGCCTGCAGTGCCGCCGAATTCGCGGCGCATGTCCGGGACGAGAAACGCGACATTGAGAATATGAATCTTGTCCGGCAGGATGTGATTCTTGAACTGATCGTGGAACACCATGATGGTGTCGTAAGCCAGAGAGCCGCAGATAAGGGTTTGCATGTTTTATTGAGGAATGAAAATTAAGAATTTTGCCGTTAAAACGGTTTGACGACGACAAGAAAGACAACCGTGGCGAGCACCAATACCGGAACTTCATTGAACCAGCGGAACCAGATATGGCTGCGGGTATTGCGGTCCACAGCAAAATCGTTGAGCAACTTGCCGCAGTACAGATGGTAGGCAATCAGCACGAGCACCAGTGTGAGCTTGGCATGCATCCAGCTGCCGCTTATCCCGGTTTCAATCCATAACCACAGGCCGAATCCCAGGGCGAGTACTGCTAATGGTGTCATGAAACGGTACAGTTTACGTTCCATGAGCTTGAGTTGTTCGGCAGCCGGGCCATTGCCAACCATGGCGTGATTAACGAACAGTCGTGGCAAGTAAAATAGTCCGGCAAACCAGCTGGTAACAAAAATGATATGCAGGGACTTGATCCAGAGCATGCTTATTGTTTCTCCTCTTTGCGCATATTTTCCAGGTGTTCGCCCATTTCCAGGCGATAGGTGTAATAGGCCATGTCGGGGAATGGCGAGCCTAGTGCGCTACCCGCAGCAGAAATATGGCCGCGTTCAAGTGATGCATAGGTGAATATGTGCGTCAGTGCGTCACGCACCCAGACGCCTTTTTCTTCATGGCTCAAGGTGCGACGATAATTGAGCTTGCCATCGAAAAAGCTTTCAGGCTGGTGCTCAAGCCAGCGCTGCAAATCACGAATTTCCTGACGCATGGCATTCTTGAGATCGCGCCAATCGTGGTGCAACTGCTCGTTATAGCTGCCCGAGAGTGTTTCGCCCTTGAGCCGGGCTTGCCATTTGCGATAGAAAAACAGTAGGTGGTCTACACTGTGGTGGATGTCGCCGTGAAAAAGCTTTTGCTCTGTGCCGCGAGTATCGTCATCCAGGCGGTCAAGTGCGCTGAACAGGCGATCGTTTGCCCAATGCTGGTAATCGGTTTGATAGAGAAAATACTGCTTGAAGCTCATGACGCGTTTCTCCCCAGTTTCTTATCCAGAATGGCATGCAGTGCAGGAAAATCCAGTTCACCGATCACACGCTGCACAATTCTGCCTTGCTGATCGATGATGATGGATGTCGGTGTCACTTGTACGTCGTTGAATGCCATCGCCAATCCGCCATCAGAATCGAGAACCACGGGAAACGGCAGCCCGTTTTTTTTTGTATAGCTGACGACGTGGCTGGGAGGGTCGTACGACATTGCCACGGCAACGACTTCGAAGCCTTTCTCCTGATAACGCTTATAGCTTTCAACGAGTCCGGGCATCTCCTTGATGCAGCCTGGGCAACTAGTCGCCCAGAAATTGACCAGCACGATGCGACCCTTTAGTTCCGATAAGGCAATCTGCTTGCCGTCAAGCGTGGTGAAGCTGACTTGCGGTGCACGATCAGGATTACCCAGGGCCAGCCATAATCCAACTAAAAGGGCGATGCCGAGCAATGGCAATAGTGGTTTTTTCAACAAAATTTATAACTTTCATCACGACTTACTTTTTAAGTGTAACGCCGCGCCAGTGAAAAGCAAACCATCAACCACAAGTCGAATCGGCGTTTATTTGAATGCCTGCTAAGGCTTATAATGCATCTTTTGCATTCCTGCTGTGGCCATGACAACTCGCCTGCGCGAAATCCCCTATAACTATACGTCGTTCTCTGACCGCGAAATTGTCATTCGCTTTTTGGGCGAGTCGTCCTGGAATACGCTCAATGAGCTGCGTACAGAACGTAAAACCGGGCGCTCTGCGCGAATGCTGTTTGAAGTGCTGGGTGATTTGTGGGTGGTCACACGAAACCCCTATCTACAGGATGACCTGCTGGCGGATGGCAAGCGACGCAAGGCGCTGATTGATGCCTTGCATCATCGGATCGCGGCGATTAAGGATCGCAGTCAAAACAATCCTCGCGTACAAGTATTGATCGACGCAGCCAGCAAGGCTGTGACCAGTTTCGAGGAGAATTTCCGAGAAGCTGCGGCTTTGCGACGCAAGGCAATGGCAAGGCTGAGCAGGATTACTCGCAAGGATAATATCCGGTTTGACGGCTTGGCGCGTGTGTCGCATGTGACTGATGCGACCGACTGGCGTGTCGAGTATCCTTTTGTCGTCATCAACCCCGACACCGAGGAAGAAATTGCGGCATTGGTGCGGGTGTGTATCGAGCTCAAGCTGACTATTATCCCGCGCGGAGGTGGCACGGGGTATACCGGAGGCGCGGTGCCACTGACACCTCTGTCTGCGGTCATCAATACCGAGAAACTCGATCGCCTGTCCGCGATCACATCAACAGAACTCCCGGGCGTCGCAGGCAAGGTGCCAACCGTACATTGCGGGGCTGGTGTCGTAACCCGGAGAGTGATGGAAGCGGCGACCGAAGCCGGTTTCGAATTTGCGGTTGATCCCACGTCGGCCGATGCTTCCTGCATCGGTGGCAACGTGGCCATGAATGCTGGCGGCAAGAAGGCCGTGCTATGGGGGACTGCGCTTGATAACCTGGTTTCGTGGCGAATGGTTACACCGAATGCAGAGTGGCTGACGGTCGAGCGACTGGATCACAACCTCGGCAAAATCCACGATGTCTCGGTGGCACGGTTCCGTATCAGCCGGTTCAAGGAAGACGGAAAAGCGCCCATAGGCGCGCCGGAAATTCTTGAAATCCCAGGAGCGCATTTCCGTAAGACCGGCTTGGGCAAGGATGTCACAGACAAATTTCTGGCAGGTTTGCCGGGAATCCAGAAAGAGGGCTGCGATGGCCTGATCACTTCGGCGACTTTTGTCGTCCATCGCATGCCCAGCCACGTGCGCACGATTTGCCTGGAGTTTTTCGGTTCAGTTGCGCTAGCGGTGCCTGCAATTGTCGAAATTACCAATCTGTTCAAGCCGGATGCGCAGTCTACTGTGCTGCTGGCAGGGTTGGAGCATCTGGACGAACGGTATTTGAAGGCGGTCGGTTATGCGACCAAGGCCAACCGTGCCGAACGGCCCAAGATGGTGCTCATTGCGGATATCGCCAGCGATGATGAAGCTGCGGCGGGCACTATGGCATCGCACATCGTCCGGTTGGCCAACGCTCGTGGCGGCGAGGGTTTTATTGCGGTATCGGCGGATGCACGCAAGAAGTTCTGGCTGGACCGTGCGCGCACTGCTGCGATTGCCGCGCATACCAATGCATTCAAGATCAATGAGGATGTGGTGATCCCGCTGGATCGGCTGGCGGATTATTCGGATGGTGTAGAACGCATCAACATCGAGTTGTCGATCAATAACAAGCTTCGGCTGCTGGATGCGCTGGAAGCATTCATCCGGGGCGAGTTGCCCTTGGTTAATGATGAGGATACGGCGGTAGATGCCGAGATGGTGGCAACCAAGCGGGAGTTTGCGCTTACTCATATCGCACGAATCCGGCAGCACTGGGTGCATGTGCTGCAAAACCTGGATTCGCCGCTCAATACATTGGCGAATATTGCTCAGGAGTTGCTGGCGGAGCTCGGTCATGGCGAGTTTGCCAATGTGTTCCGAGCCGTACAGGAGCATCGCTTGCGCGTATCGTGGAAGCGCAACGTGCGTAAAACCCTGCATCAGATTTTTGCTGGCCGTGCTTACGCCAAAATTCTCGAGCGTTGCGACGAAATCCACAAAACGGTGCTCAAGAGCCGTGTATTCGTGGCGCTGCACATGCATGCCGGAGACGGCAACGTGCATACCAACATTCCGGTCAATTCTGACGATTACGCCATGCTGCAAGAGGCCAATCATGCCGTCGCTCGTATCATGGCACTGGCCACCTCGCTGGGCGGAGTGATTTCAGGCGAGCATGGTATCGGCATTACCAAACTGGAGTTTCTGGACGACAAGACAATCAGCGACTTTGCCGATTACAAGCACAAGGTTGACCCGGATGGCCGGTTCAACAAGGGTAAGCTGATGGCAGGCGCCGATCTGCGCAATGCCTATACACCCAGCTTTGGTCTGCTGGAGCTGGAATCGCTGATCATGGAACAGTCAGAGATTGGTGAAATTGCCGATTCGATCAAGGATTGCTTGCGGTGCGGTAAATGCAAGCCGGTTTGCACTACCCATGTGCCACGCGCCAATTTGCTGTATTCGCCGCGTAACAAGATTCTGGCAACCAGTTTGCTGATCGAGGCTTTTCTTTACGAAGAGCAAACCCGGCGCGGGATTTCGCTCAAGCATTTCGACGAGTTCAACGATGTGGCTGACCATTGTACGGTCTGTCACAAATGCCTGAACCCCTGCCCGGTGGATATCGATTTTGGCGATGTGTCGATCGCCATGCGAAACTTTTTGCGCAAACAGGGCAAAAAGCATTTCAATCCCGGTACGTCGGCTGCAATGGCGTTCCTCAACGCCAAGGATCCGGCGACGATCAAGCTCATCAGGACAGGAATGATCGAGTTTGGGTATGCGGCACAACGTCTCGGGCATCAGGCGGCGAAGGCGTTTGGAATCATAGGCGGGTTTAAGCGCCAGCCACCAGCCACGCTGGGAAAGCCCGCGATCAAGGAGCAAGTGATTCATTTCCTCAATCGCCCCATGCCCAAGGACTTGCCAAACAGGACATCGCGCGCCTTGCTGGGAATTGAGGATGCCACGATGGTGCCGGTGATACGAGATCCGCTGAAAGCCGGGGAAGATGCCGATGCGGTGTTCTACTTCCCGGGTTGCGGCTCGGAGAAGCTGTTTTCGCAGGTTGGTCTGGCCACGCAGGCCATGCTGTACGAAGTTGGTGCCGTAACAGTGCTGCCGCCGGGCTATCTGTGCTGCGGCTATCCACAAACAGCGTCAGGCAACCACGATAAGGGGCAGCAAATCACTACCGAGAATCGAGTGCTGTTCCACCGCGTCGCGAATACGCTGAATTACCTCGATATCAAAACCGTGATCGTGTCCTGCGGAACATGCATGGATCAGTTGTTGAAGTATGAATTCGACAAGATATTTCCTGGATGCCGCTTGCTCGACATCCATGAATATCTGATGGAAAAAGGCTTGAAACTGGAGGGCGTGACCGGCGAGCGTTATATGTATCACGAGCCTTGCCATACGCCGATGAAGACGTATTCCGGCATCAAGGTTGCCAACCAGCTCATGGGCAGCGAGGTGCGTCTGAACGAGCGTTGCTGCGGTGAGTCGGGTACGTTCGCTTTGGCCAGGCCGGATATTGCGACGCAGGTAAAGATGCGCAAGCAGGAAGAGTTGGAGTCAGGAGCTGCCAAACTGGGTGGCGTACAGGGTACGCCAGTCAAGATTCTGACTTCGTGCCCATCCTGTTTGCAGGGTTTGGCGCGGTATACCGAGGATACAGGCGTCGATGCCGATTATATCGTCGTTGAAATGGCCAAGCGCCTACTGGGCGAGAACTGGATGGCTGACTATATTGCCAAGGCTAACCAGGGTGGCACGGAAAAAGTCCTGCTCTAGCGGTCAGGCTTGTAGTAACGCACCCGGGATATCAGTCAGCCGATATTTGCCGACTCGCACGGCTTCTGCGAGGGTTTCAAGGTTGTGATCCTGTAGCATTTTCAGGATTTCAGCCTTGATCGGCTTCCACTTCTCATGCATTGGGCAAGCGGTTTCATCCTTGCACTCCTTGAGTCCCAGTACACAGTCCTTGGTAAACTCCTGGCCTTCGGTGATCAGCATGACGCGCATTAGGTCAATCTGATTCGGCTTCTGCTTCAACGTGAAGCCGCCCAGTCTGCCGCGGAATGAAGTCAGGATGCCACCCTTGCAAAGCATTTGCATGATTTTTGCCAAGTATGCAGAAGGAACTCCCAGTTGTTCTGCAACTTCACGGCTGAGGATGGGTGTACCGATTTCTTTTAGTGCGATATAGATAAGTGCTTGAATCGCATATTGGCTGGTACGTGAGATCAGCATGTAAGTGTCCCGGAGTGAAATGTCTTAATTTTTTATTCTATATGGAAAAGAAAAGTTTTTGCACAAGATATTTGCAGCAAGGCGATAAATGTGGCATAAAATTTCTAGATTTTTGCGCAATTTCCAGCCAGGAAGTTGGCGATCAACACAAATTGATCCATGCGCAGATTTTCCGCGCGTAGTTGCGAATCGATCGATAGTGACTCAAAAGCAGCGTCATCCAGCACTCCCTTGAGGGTGTTTCTCAGCGTTTTCCGGCGCTGCGAGAAAGCAGTCGTGACGACTTTTGCCAGGATGTTCATATCGATTGCCGGGCATGGCAGCTGAGCATAAGGGATCATGCGAACAAAAGCGGACTCTACCTTGGGTGGAGGGTCGAAAGATTCGGGCGGGACGGTGACCAGGTATTCCATGTGGAAACGGTATTGCAGCATCACCGACAAGCGCCCGTATTCCGACGTGGATGGTTCCGCCACCATGCGCTCCACCACTTCCTTTTGCAGCATGAAATGCATGTCCACGATGCGACCGATACTTTCTGCCAGATGAAACAGTAGCGGCGTGGAAATGTTGTACGGCAGGTTGCCGACCACACGAGTGTGCTCGCCGAGCGAAGAGAAATCGAATTTCAGGGCATCGACATTGTGGATGGTGATTTTTTCTGTCGGGTAATGCCCTTGCATCCAGCTAACGATGTCACGATCAAGCTCTACGACGTGCAGGTGATTGAGTGTTCTGAGTAGCGGCTGGGTGAGTGCGCCAAGGCCGGGGCCAATCTCAACCATCAGATCATTGGGTTGCGGGCGGATGGCATCTGTCAATGCACGAATGACATCCTGGTCGATGAGAAAGTTCTGGCCGAAGCGTTTTTTGGGTAGGTGTTTCATACGGGTATTTTACCCAGAAGGTTCGTACCTGGTCGTGTGCGAATTGAAATCAGGCCGGCTTTGCCAACTTGATCGCAAGTTCAATTGCCGAGTACAGGCTTCCGCAATCGGCTTTCCCGGTACCCGCAAGGTCCAGCGCAGTTCCATGGTCTACCGAGGTGCGAATGATCGGCATCCCCAGGGTAACGTTCACGCCTTCACCGAAGCTGGCGTGTTTGAGCACGGCCAGCCCTTGGTCATGGTACATGGCGAGAAAGGCGTCGCAGTGTTTGAGGTTGTGCTGACTGAACATGGTGTCAGCAGGCATGGGGCCGAGGAGGCTCAGGCCTTCGGTACGAAGTTTCTCCAGCACGGGAATGATGGTGTCGATTTCTTCCATGCCGAGGTGGCCGCCTTCCCCTGCATGGGGGTTGAGGCCTGCGATAAATATTCTGGGCTGGGTGATGCCGAAGCGGCTGACCAGATCCTGGTGCAGGATGCGGATGGTGGTTTCAAGTCCATCCCGCGTAATAGCGCCCGGAACTGCACGCAAGGGCAGGTGGATGGTGGCCAGAGCAACGCGCATACCGCCGCCGACCAGCATCATGACGACTTGTTCGGTATTTGTTAGTTCGGCGAGAAATTCGGTGTGACCGGTGAAGGGAACGCCTGCGTCGTTGATGATGCCTTTGTGCACCGGCGCAGTAACGATCGCATCGAATAGGCCCGTGAGGCAGCCTTGTGTGGCATAGGTGAGGGTTTCAAGCACGTAGCGACTGTTGGCGGCGTTGAGTTCGCCAGGCTTGCATGGGGCCGCCAGCGGGATATGGTGAATGTTGAGGTTGTTCAAAGGCAATCCGAGCAATGTAGCTCGCTGCTCGATCAGGGGGCGGTCGGCAATGACGGTGATGTCTGCATCAGGCAGGTTCTGCGCCAGTTTGCTGCAGAGGTCCGGTCCGATACCAGCCGGTTCTCCAGCGGTAAGGGCAATACGGGGGCGCATCGGTGATCAGCCTTCGGCACACAGCAAGGATTGCTGCGAGATTGTTGATCGCTGATTGCTGAATGCTGACAGCTTTCTAATCCTTGTCTTCCAATCGGTATTCGACATAAGCACGGTCTCTTAGCTCGCGAATCCAGTCCTGATAGGATTCATCGGCCTTTCTGGCCTTGATTTCCTGGCGAGCCTTGAGGCGAGCAGACTCTTGGGTCATGTCCTGGCTACGGCGCTCGGTGACCTGGATCAGGTGCCAGCCGAAAGGAGAGCGCACGGGGGCGCTGGTTTCGCCAGGGGCCAGTGCATTCATGGCCTTTTCGAAATCCGGAACGGTGTCGCCTGGATTTACCCACCCTAGGTCGCCGCCTTTGCTTGCGGTACCATCTTCGGAATATTGCCGCGCAAGCTCTTCAAAGTTGCCGCCATTGTCGAGCCGTTCTTTAAGGTCTGCCAGTTTGCGTTGCGCATCACTATCGGAAATGATTTCACTAGGTTTGATCAGGATGTGGCGTGCGTGGGTTTGCTGCACAACCAGTGGCGTCGAGCCGCCCTCGCGGGCAAGCACTTTAAGGATGTGGAAGCCATTGGAGCTGCGTAGTAAGGGGGTTACTTCTCCGGTTTTCATGGCTTTCAGCGGGGATTGAAAAAGTTCCGGCAGTGCTGTCAGCTTTTTGCGGCCAAGCTTACCTCCATCGATAGCGTTTGGTGCATCGGAATAACCTGCAGAAATTTGGCCAAAATCCGCACCGCTCTGCAGTTTACTAAGAGCATCTTCGGCTTTTTCTCTTAGCTTTTGTAAGTCTTCCGGTGATGCCTGCTCGGGGACGCGGATCAGGATGTGCGCGATTTCCAGCTCGTCGTTGGACTCTCCACGGGCATTTTTTGTTGTGAGCAAGTTATCGATTTCCGCTTCGGTGACATTAATGCGATTGTCCACTTCGCGCTCACGTAAGCGGGCTAACAGAATTTCGCGGCGGATATCTTCGCGAAATTTTCGGAAGTTCATTCCTTCCGCCTCAAGTGCGGCACGAAATTCGGTTAAACCTAATTTATTCTGGTCGGCAATGCGCTCGATGGTTTTGTCCAGTTGATTGTCATCGACGCGCAGTCCCGTCTGAGTTGCATGCAGGAGTTGCAGGCGGTCGGTGATCATGCGTTCCAGCAACTGTTTTTCAAGCACGTCTGATGGCGGTAGCGGTGTCCCCTGTTTTCCCAGTTGCTGTTTGACGATGCGCAGTTTGTCGTCAAGTTCCCCACGTGTAATCACGTCGTTGTCGACAACCGCAATAATGCGATCCAGTGCGACAATATCCTCTTCGGCAACTGCAGGTGTGGTGGTGCTGGTGAGCAGTAGCAGCAAGAGGCTGCCTACCCATCGTGTCGTGGAAATTTTCATCGGTTGCTTTTAGGATTATCTTGTTACGCTCGGGATCATGTCGCTGCTAGTGTACCCCGTGATGCTACGCTTCAAAACGTCGAGTGGATTGGTGCCGATGGAACTTAATCCACCGAGTTCCAGTTGGAAGTAAAAAGCATAATTCTCTTGTGTTGAGGATGTAGCGTAGCGGTGCAGTACGGTGCGGCCAATCCAGCATCCGGCGTTGTATTCGACGCCTGCGAGATATTCTGCGGGGCCGCGTTTGTCTGTTGGAGGGTTGTCACGCAATGAGTAATTGAGGCGGCCCAGTCCATACCAGTTGCCGCCAAGTGGCCATTCACTTGAGATATCGACTTGCTCCAGACTGTCGCGGGTATAACGATAGGCCATGTTCAGCACCTTGCCGGACTCGGGGTTGTAGCGAGTCGAAATGTTGCCTTTCTCGGTAATTCCGGTGTCAGTGTCGTATTGCCATGCTGCATCGGCATACCAATGGTTGAGCAGGTTGACGGTAAGTGCGGTGAAAATATCGGAGTGCATGCCGGTGCGTACGGTGTCGCCAGGCATAACGACATTCTGGTCGCTAAAGTAAAAACGTTGTGCAACCGTTGCTGCTAGGCGTTGTGAGCCCGATTTCTGGTCTATCAGGCGTGTGGTCAACCCCAGCGTAATCTGGTTTACATCATTGATGCGGTCACCGCCACTGAACTGGTTCTCGGTAAAAATGGTGGCCAGGTTGATGTCGCTCAGCCCGGTGTCGAAAATTGGCAGGCGGCTCTGGTTATGGTTGGGAATGTAAACATAGTAGACGCGAGGCTCCAGCGTCTGGGTATATTTGTTTTTGACGACACGCATATCGCGGTCGAAATAAAGCCCCGAATCCAGGCTGAAAATTGGCAGGGTGCGCGTGTCCGACTGATAGGTGTCGGCGATGCCTTTGCTATTGGTAAATGCAGTATTACCGCCCAAGTCGTATTTGGTGTAATGAACTCCGACTTTGGGTGTGATGTATCCGTAGGATTGCGTCAGTGGGAAGCTGAGGCTGGGGTAAACTGTAAAGCGGTTGCCGGTTACTGTGGTAGCCGCATCGCTGTTTTTGTCGAAGCGGACGAACTCGCTGCTAAATGTTGCATCGACCGGACCAATATCCTGAGACCCACTCAAGGTCAATTGTGGCAGCCGCTGGTAAGGGTAGGATTGCTTGTCCAGTGTCTGATATTGCTGCACGAGTCCGGAAAAATGCCAATTACTGTTGTCGTAACGCAGGCTGGCCTGCTGTGGCAGGTTGACTTGGCTGGTGATAATTACGTGTGAGGATAAGTCCGTGAAATAAGCATCATCGGACACGCGTGCGAACTCAAGGTTTCCGGACCAGCCGCTGCCAAAGGAATGGTTATGCTTGATGTCAACGAAGAATCGGTTCTCGCCAGTTTGGTTGTCACTGGGGAGAAATTCGACGATATCGGTGCCATTGTAATCCTGCTCAAGGTAGCGGAATTCGGCTTGCGTCTGCAAACCGCGCTTGCTCAGATAACGCGGTGTGATGGTGGCGTCTTTGTTCGGCGAAATGTTCCAGTAGTAGGGCAAGGATAATTCAAAGCCGCTGCGTGTGGTTGTCCCCCAAGTGGGGCTGAGCAGGCCAGACTTGCGCTGGTTGTTGAAAGGGAAGTCGATCCACGGGGTGTAGAGAATCGGGATGCCTTTAAACTCGACGCTGGCGTTGGTGGCTGTCGCGGATTCGGTGTGATGGTCGATTTCCAGTTCGCCGGCCCGCAAATACCAGTCATCACGGCCATCTTCGCACGTTGTGTAGCGTGCGCTTTTCAGACGTTCCCTTGTTGGCCCCTCAAAAAATAGTGTCTTGGCACTACCGCGGGATTTGTTGCCGCCACTGGTGCCCAAGTGAAACACCGGCTCGTTCATTTCGCCCTCGCGATCTTCGGTTTTGAGCCTTAATTCCGACCCTTCGGCGAGGGTGCTGCCTTGTTCTACACTGACGTTGCCGGTTGCGTGCAACTCGTGATTGATCGGGTTGAAGTCGATACGATCCCCTTTGATAATCTGGCCGTTGCTGTGAATCTCGGCATCGCCAAAAGCACGCATCTCGCGGTCGAGATAGATTTCAAGGCGCTGTGCATCGATAGTGGTGGCATCGGTACCCTTGCCGCCAAAGGCCCCGATATCGCCCATCAGTTCTTCGGCGCGGGCAGGGGTTGAGCTACCTAAAAGCATGAGTGCGGTCAAAGCCAGTCGGCGAGAAATTCTCATGGGTAGAAGGTTGGCAAACAAGTTTATTTTTGGAGGTGATAAAATCGGTCAAATTCTACACTAAAAGGAAGTCCAAAAGCCGCACCAATCTTGATTGTTGCGGCACTCTTGAAAGTTTTCCTTGAGTACCAAACAGTTAATCATCAAACTTGAATTTCCACTTTACATTCGTCTGGATTCCTAACCTTGCAACGACTGAATCAACTTGAACAGTGGGTGACGAGCTTGCAGCTTGGCCCTTCGTTTTCCTTGGCACCGGCATCTGCCGATGCCAGTTTTCGTCGCTATTTTCGCGCAATATTTCCAGACCGTACGCTGATCGTGATGGATGCGCCAACTGAACATGAGGACTGTCGGCCATTCATTCACGTAGCCAAGTTGTTCGGTAGCGCCGGGGTCAATGTGCCCAAGGTGCTGGCACAGGACTTGGCGCAGGGTTTTTTGCTGCTGACCGATCTTGGGTCGACAACGTATCTGGCGGATTTAAATGATACGAATGCCGACCGCCTGTATCGGGCAGCCAATGTGGCGTTGGTGAAAATCCAGTCTGCCAGCCGCCCCGACGTACTGCCTGCCTATGACGAAGCCTTGCTGATGCGGGAGATGCAATTGTTTCCGGATTGGTATGTGAGCAAGCACCTTGGGGTGGCCTTGTCGGAATCGCAGCAGGTTGAGTTACGGCAGGCTTTCGACCTGATTGTTCACAATGTGTTGGGGCAAGGGCAGGTATTCGTGCATCGCGATTACCACTCCCGCAACCTCATGGTGTGCGAGGACAATCCTGGTATCCTGGATTTTCAGGATGCCGTATTCGGGGCGATCACATATGACCTGGTGTCTCTGTTCAAGGACGCCTATATCAGTTGGGATGAGGAGCGGGTGCTGGACTGGACCGTGCGCTACTGGGAGGCGGCGCGCAAGACAGGGTTGCCGGTGCAAGCCGATTTTGGCGAGTTCTATCGCGATTTCGAGTGGATGGGCGTGCAGCGCCACATCAAGGTGTTAGGCATTTTTGCCCGCCTGTATCATCGCGACGGCAAGGACGGCTACCTCAAGGATATGCCGCTGGTGATGAATTACCTGCGCAAGGCCTGCGAGCGTTATATCGCACTTAAACCGATGTTGAAGCTGCTTGATGAACTGGAAAACAGGCAGGCACAAACCGGGCTGACCTTTTGATGAAAGCGATGATTCTGGCTGCCGGACGCGGCGAACGGATGCGGCCATTGACTGACCATATGCCCAAGCCGTTGCTGGCAGTCGGCGGGAAACCGCTTATTGTCTGGCATATCGAGCGGCTGGCGAGCGCCGGATTTCGCGACATCGTGATTAACCATGCGCACCTGGGTAGTCAGATAGAAGGCGCGTTGGGGAACGGTAGCCGGTTCGGCGTGTCCATTCGATATTCGCCGGAAGCTGGGGCGCTGGAAACGGCAGGCGGGATTGCAAATGCTTTACCTTTGCTGGGCGACGCGCCGTTTCTGGTGGTTAACGGTGATGTGTATATTGATTGCGACTTTGCATCGCTGAAAGACCGGCTGTCGGAAAAGCAACTTGCCTGGTTGCTGCTGGTCGATAATCCGGCGCACAATCCTGACGGCGATTTTACCCTGATCGATGGGCAGGTGGCGGAACACGGTGCGCCCATGTACACCTTCAGCGGGATCGGTATCTATCGCCCGGCACTGTTCGGTTCGGTGGTGTGCGGAAGCAAGGCTAAACTTGCACCTTTGCTGCGTCTGGCGATGGCCGATGGCAAGGTGGGCGGTATGCATTACGCAGGGCGGTGGACCGATGTCGGGACACCGCAACGGCTTTTGGAACTGGATCTCGAGTTGAAATGAACCCATATTTGGAACGGCGTAAGCGATTATTGGCGCAATTGGGCGATGGTGTGGCGATTTTGCCAACAGCACCGGAAAAAGTGCGTAACCGCGATGCCCATCATCCCTACCGTTTCGACAGTTATTTCTGGTATCTGAGTGGTTTCCCCGAGCCGGAAGCCGTGCTGGTGATGGTTGGTGGCGACAAGCCGAAATCCATCCTGTTCTGCCGCGAAAAAAACGAAGAGCGCGAGATATGGGACGGCTATCGCCACGGCCCGCAAGGAGCATGCGAAGCGTTTGGATTTGATGCGGCTTATTCTGTCGAGTCGCTCGATACAAAGCTGATCGAACTGCTCGCCGATCGCGATGCGCTCTGGTATTCGTTGGGTCACGATGCGGAGTGGGATGCCCGGATCTCGACAGCGCTGAATGCGGTACGGGCGCAAACGCGCGCGGGCAAGCATGCGCCGCGTAAAATGCTGGATTTGCGGGCCACGCTTGATATCATGCGCTTGACCAAGGATGCCACCGAGATCGCGGTGATGAAGCGCGCGGCGGATATCTCTTCGGCAGGCCACGCCCGAGCCATGTATGCATGCCGCTCAGGGATGGCTGAATACGAGCTGGAAGCCGAGTTGAGTTACGAGTTTCGTCGTCGCGGGGCCGACGCGCATGCCTATACGCCTATCGTTGCAGGCGGGCAAAATGCATGCGTGCTGCACTATGTCAGTAACAATAAACTGCTCAATGACAACACGCTGGTGCTGATCGATGCGGGATGCGAAGTCGAGGGCTATGCGGCCGACATTACGCGTACTTTCCCGGTTGGCGGCCGCTTCAGCGCGGCGCAGCGAGATGCTTATGAGATCGTGCTGGCAGCGCAAAATGCCGCATTCGCCGCGATCAAACCGGGCAATCATTTCATGGACCCGCACGAGGCGGCCTTGAAGGTCCTCGCTCAGGGCATGCTTGATCTCAAGCTCTTGACCGGTACGGTGGACGGCGTGATCGAGTCCGAATCCTATAAGCGGTTTTACATGCATAGAACCGGACACTGGCTGGGATTGGACGTGCACGATGCGGGCGAATACCGGGAGGGAGATGCCTGGGCGGTGTTGACGCCAAATATGACGCTGACGGTCGAACCCGGGCTCTACATCCGTCCGGAAGAAGATATTCCGTCCGCCATGCACGGAATCGGCATCCGGATCGAGGATGATGTGCTGGTGACTGCCATGGGTTGTGATGTCTATACCTCGGCACCTAAAACTGTCGCAGAAATCGAAGAGGTCATGCGGCATGGCTGATGTCACTATCGTCGGCGGAGGGCCGGTTGGCGCAACGCTAGCACTAGGCCTGATTGACAGCGGATTTCGTGTCGAAGTGCTGGAAGCCAGAGTTAGCCCCGAGCAGCCGGGTGATCCGCGCGCAATTGCCTTATCCGAAGGTAGTCGGCTCATCCTGCAACGGCTGGGGGTCTGGCTGGATATGGAACAACATACGACGGCGATTCGGACAATACATATTTCGCAAAAAAACCGCTTTGGGCGTAGCGTGCTGCGCGCCGAAGACTATGGTCACGCTGCGCTGGGCTACGTGGTTGGATATGCCGAACTGGCTGCGGCGATAGATCTGGCATTGCAATCCTCCGGAGTCGAAGTGGTGCGAGGCGCTCGCGTCACCTCGGTCGCGCCTGCCGCTGAGTACTGTACCGTGCGATTCGAGCAGAACGGGCAAGCCTCCGAGAAAGAAACGGCCTTGGCAGTCGTCGCAGATGGTGGGCGCACGCTGGATGTTGTGCCAGGTCTGCATCGCACTGTCTATGAATACGGGCAAAGTGCCGTCGTCGCGCGAGTGGAGGCGGCATTGCCGCATGAAGGCGTGGCTTATGAACGGTTTACCCCGGAGGGCCCGATCGCCTTGTTGCCGTGGGGTGAACATGCTTACGCGCTGGTATGGACGGCGCATCCAGTGCGTGCTGAAGAGCTTTGCCGTCTCGATCCCGCCGAGTTTCTGACACGGTGTCATGCTCATTTTGGTGACCGTGCAGGCAAGCTGATGACCGTTTCGGGACGTGCAGCCTTTCCGCTCAGGCTTGCACGTGTGCGGCCTGTGACGGCGCCGCATCTCGCCATTATCGGCAATGCCGCGCAAACACTGCATCCGGTTGCCGGGCAGGGATTCAATCTTGGATTGCGTGACGCCTGGGAGCTGGCTGGTCTGTCGCGATCGACACCCCAACAGACGTTGGGAAGCGAAGCCATGCTGAAGCAATACCGGGCGGCTCGCCGTGTTGATACGGGCGGCAGCATGTTGTTTACTGATTTTCTTGTGCGTAGCTTCTCCAATGATCTGCCGGTTCTGGGTTTGCTGCGCGGCGCGGGCCTCGTGGCATTGGAGCTGTGTGCTCCCGCCCGTGATTTCGTGACCAGGAAAATGAGCCTGGGAGCGCGAGGATGAGCCGGTACGATGTGATCATCGTCGGCGGTGGACTGGTGGGGGCCGCGCTGGCGTTGAGCCTTGGGCAAGGTGGTGTGCACGTTGCACTGATCGAGCAAGCGATACCGACTGTCTTGCCGGATGATCAGAGCTGGGATGCCAGGATCTATGCAATCACCCCCGGTAATGCCCGATTTCTCGATAGACTCGGAGCTTGGGGCGCCTTGGATGGCACACGTATCACGCCCATTCAGGCCATGGCGATCTGGGGTGACGATGGCACGTCATATCTGGAGTTCGATGCTTACGAGGCAGGCGTGCCCGAACTGGGTTTTATTGCCGAAAGCCGTTTGATGCAGGACGGTTTGTGGCGGTCGATCGGCGAGTGTAAAAATGTGGACATGGTTTGCCCTGCTGTTTGCAAGGGGTTGGAGTTGCTGCAGGATGCGGCGTGCTTGATGCTTGAGGGCGGGCGGGAGCTGCAAGCCTCACTGCTGGTGGGCGCCGATGGCGGCGGATCATGGGTGCGGCGGCAGGTCGGGATAGGCGTCAACACCATGCCGTACGACCAGCTCGGTATCGTTGCCAACTTCAAAACGGAAAAGCCGCATGGCGGCATTGCGCGCCAATGGTTCTTGCCTGATGGCATTCTGGCATGGCTGCCGTTGCCCGGGCAGCGGATATCCATGGTCTGGTCTGCTTACTCGGCGCGTGCGCAGTCGCTCACGGCGCTGGACACCGAAGCGTTTTGCCATGCTGTGGCAGAGGCCGGCCAGCATGTGCTCGGACAGTTGCAACTGATGACCCCACCTGCGGCGTTTCCGTTACGGCTGCAATGCAATGATGCCATGGTGGCACCAAGGCTCGCACTGGTGGGCGATGCCGCGCATCTGGTGCATCCCTTGGCTGGGCAAGGGGTCAATCTGGGCTTTCGCGATGCGCAACAACTAGCCTCGACGCTGTTGCAGCGCGGGGGGCGCGATTTTGGCGATCACCTGCTGCTACGCCGCTATGAACGTGCGCGCAAGGCTGATATTCTCTCCATGCAGGCGGTGACGACGGGACTGCAAAAACTGTTTAACCGTACAGGTCACAGCCTTGCCATGCTGCGTAACGCCGGACTTTCCGTAACCAACCATATTTCCCCCATCAAGCGCCGGTTAATGGCGCAAGCCATACTTTGAAAGGATGTACATGCTGAAGAAAATTACTGCCGGATTACTCATGCTGAGCAGCGTTGCCGCTGTCGCCGATGAGGCTGGCGTGCGCAAGGCGGTTCAGGCGGTTTTTCCAAAGATCAAGGTGGAAAGTGTTGCCAAAACGCCGTTTCCTGGATTGTACGAGGTGTTTGTCGATGGGCAGATTCTTTACACCAACGATAACTTCAGCTGGTTTATTGCTGAAGGGCGATTGGTCGATGCAAAAACTCGCAAAGAGCTGACTTCAGCCCGGCTGGAAGAGTTGACCAAGGTTGATTTTGGTTCACTGCCTCTGGATCAGGCGATTAAGGTGGTGCGGGGTAACGGTAGCCGAAAAGTAGCTGTTTTTTCAGATCCTGACTGCCCATTCTGCAAAAAGCTTGAACAGAAGGAATTGCTGCCGCTGACTGATGTGACGATTTATACCTTCCTGTTCCCATTGGAAAGCCTCCATCCCGATGCCGCCAACAAATCCAGGGCAATCTGGTGTGCAACAGACCGTGTCAAGGCTTGGAATGATTGGGTTTTGAACGGACAACTTGCCAAAGGCAGTGCGAACTGCGAAACACCGCTCGAAAAGAATCTTACGCTGGGCAGGAGGCTTGGTGTCACCAGCACGCCAACGCTCATTTTTGAGGATGGCAAACGTATGCTCGGAGCTTATCCAGGCGCGGAAATCGAAAAGGCTTTGAAGAAGTAAACCAAAGAGACATCAGGTGTCTTGACTCGCACCTGATGCCTGGTTTGCCAAGTCTTAAACGACTTGGCCCATCTTGAAGATCGGCAGATACATGGCAATCACCAAACCGCCGATGAGCGTACCCAGCACGACCATGATGATCGGCTCCATCAGGCTGGATAGTGCTTCCACAGCATCGTCTACTTCCTGTTCGTAAAAGTCTGCAACCTTGGAGAGCATGGAGTCCAGAGCGCCCGATTCTTCGCCGATAGCGACCATTTGCAGCACCATGTTGGGAAACACTTCGGCATTCTGCATGGCGACAGTCAGACTGGTGCCAGTGCTGACTTCGCTTTGGATGCGTTTGGTTGCGTCGAAGTAGACACGATTGCCGGCAGCGCCAGCGACCGAATCCAGCGAGTCGACTAGCGGCACCCCGGCGGCAAACATGGTCGAGAGCGTTCTGGCGAATCTGGCAACGGTCGCGATCATGACCAGATGTCCGAAAATCGGTAATTTGAGCAGCATCCGATCCATCACTGCCTGCATTTTTACCGAGCGTTTCCAGGTATAAAAAAAGAACCAGAGCCCGCCACCGATACTGCCAAAAATAGCCCACCAGTATTTCACGAAGAAATCCGACATTGCCATGACCATGAGTGTCGGGGCCGGCAAGTCTGCGCCAAAGCTGGAGAACAGTTCCTTGAACGCAGGGATCACGAAAATCATGATGACGGCGGTGATGACAAACGCAACCACGATGATGGAAACCGGGTAAAACAGGGCGGATTTGATCTTGCTGATGATGGCTTGGGTCTTTTCCATATAGGTTGCCAGCCGATCCAGCAGTGAGTCGAGAATGCCTGCTTGCTCACCGGCATTGACCAGGTTGCAATAAAGATTGTCGAAATAAAGTGGGTATTTGCGAAACGAGGCAGAAAGGCTGCTTCCGGTTTCCACATCTGCCTTGATGTCGGCGAGCAACTTGGAGACGGCCGGGTTGCTGTGTCCTTTGCCTACGATATCGAACGACTGGAGTAGCGGCACCCCTGCTTTCATCATGGTAGCCAACTGACGGGTAAACAGCGTGACATCCTTGGCTGTGACCTTGGCACCGCCGCCGAAACTGCTTTGCTTTTTGACCTTGATAACGGTAATGCCTTGGCGGCGCAGGGTGGCATTGACAAAGCTCTCACCACTGGCCTTCATTTCTCCCTTGAGCTTTTTGCCCCTTTTGTCGGTGCCTTCCCATTGGAAAGTAATTTCCTTGCCACCTTTTTGTGCCATGGTGTTTCCTCGTTATTCGTTGGTGCAGGCTTCTACTTCGGCCAGCGAAGTCAGTCCCTGCTTGACCTTGAGCAGGCCGGATTGGCGCAAGTCGCGGACACCTTCCCGTTGCGCCTGGTCGGCGATGTCATGCGACGTACCGTTTTTCATGATGATGCGGCTCATTTCCTCGCTGATCGGCATCACCTGATAGATGCCTACACGGCCTTTGTAGCCGCCGTTGCACATCTCGCAGCCGCCTTCCTTAGGGCCGTACAAGGTCCAACTGCCATCAAGATCTTCTTCCTTGAATCCGGCGCGCAGCAGTGCTTCCTTGGGGATATCGACGGGATGCTTGCAGTTCTTGCACAGGCGCCTCGCCAGGCGTTGCGCGGTAATCAGGCTGACGGCCGAGGCAATGTTGAATGGCGCGACTCCCATGTTGAGCAAGCGTGTCAGCGTCGAAGGAGCGTCGTTGGTATGCAGGGTAGACAACACCATGTGGCCGGTAGAGGCAGCCTTGATCGCCATGTCGGCGGTTTCCAGGTCGCGGATTTCGCCGATCATGATGATGTCGGGGTCCTGGCGCAGGAATGATTTGAGTGCTGCCGCAAAGGTTAGACCCTGCTTGTCGTTGACGTTGACCTGGTTGATGCCTGGTAACGGAATTTCTGCCGGGTCTTCTGCGGTTGAAATGTTGACGCCGGGGTCATTCAGGATGTTCAGGCAGGTATATAGCGAAACCGTCTTGCCCGAACCGGTCGGGCCGGTAACTAGCACCAATCCGTACGGGCGGCTGACTGCGGCCAGCAAAGCCTCTTTCTGTGCCGGTTCATACCCGAGCGCCTCGATCCCCAGCGTCGCGCTGGAAGGATCGAGAATCCGCATCACGATTTTTTCGCCGTTTACGCAGGGCAGGGTGCTGACGCGAAAATCGATCGCCCGGTTCTTGGACAGCACCAGCTTCATGCGCCCATCCTGCGGGACCCGCTTTTCGGCAATATCCAGGCTGGAAATCACCTTGATGCGCGAGGCGATTTTTTCCTTGATCGCCAATGGCGGTTGGGCGATTTCGCGCAGTACACCGTCCACCCGGTAGCGGACTCGATAAAACTTCTCGTACGGCTCGAAGTGCAAGTCGGATGCACCCATGTTGATGGCATCCATCAACATTTTCTGGATGTATTTGACGACCGGGGCGTCATCGATTTCCGTGGGGCCGGTGTCTGCCTCTTCCTGCACTTCCTCGCTCTCGAAGTCGAGGTCCATGTCGTCGCCGACATCCAGCGACTTGAGGCTGGAGTCGCGAGATTCGACAACTTTTTCGATCATCCTCCCCAGTTTGTCGTCTTC